>ERZ773115.204-NODE-204-length-70540-cov-10.172448_pt1 | contig 70540 bp, 48 predicted proteins | sample MGYA00511116_ERZ773115 | MGnify/ENA primary metagenome ERZ773115 (study PRJEB29015, sample SAMEA2737869) | human gut metagenome | biome: human gut; feature: human-associated habitat; material: faeces | place: China | collected 2012 ... | reverse complement strand
GTCGTGCAATTCTTTTTCTGAAGCGTGGCAGTAGAAGTTACTAATGCAATCAACTGGTGGTAAAAAAATTGAAAAAGCTTGTAAGATTTTGCTGTAAATCGTCATGTAGTATATGAGGGGATATATTACAGTATTAAATTTGGAAGTTATAGAAAATAGGAAAAGATTCAATGAAGGATAATTTCTAATTATTTTTCATAAATAGGTAGGATGGAAGAATGAAAAATATAAAGATAGTATGTGATTTTCGTGAAGATTTTAATAATTTTAGTGATAGCAACATTGTTTTTAACGATCATCCAACTCGAAAAAGTGTCGAGGAGATATGCAGAATTTTAAATGCTTGTGGATATAACAGTGAAATATTTGGAGGTGTAAACCAACTAATAGAAGCATATAGAAAAAATGTGAATTTGACGCAAAGTTTAATGTTAAATATGTCTGATGGTTTAACACAACCATATAGCAGAATACAAGTTCCAATGTTATGCGAAATGTTAAATGCAAATTATTCTGGCTCTCCAATATTTGCAGTTGCTTTAATGAATAATAAACACTATTCAAAACTTGCAGTAAAAGAATTAAATATTAACATCCCTATAGGCATTTTGATTAATAATAATCTTGAGGAACGCATTTCTATTTCCGACACAAATTTATCGGATTTTCCATTGATTGTAAAGCCAAATACAGAAGGCTCATCTCTTGGCATTTCACAATCAAGTGTATGTTATAACATGGAACAATTAATCAATGCTTTAAATGAGTCAAAAAAATATACAGAAGTTGTTATAGAGGAATATATACCCGGTTATGAAATAACAGATCTGATTATTGGTAATCCTGGTGATTATCGTTTTAACGAAGTAATCCTTACAAGCATTTACGATAAAATCATTCTATCAAATGAAGTTTTAGGTCTTCGAGAGAAATCTCAAAAACTGAGAAAGCAATATCCTGCGAACAAATATATCAGTGCTGAATTATGTTCAAAAATTAAAGAAACCTCTCTACGAATCTTTGAACATTTTGGTGCTCGTGATATTGCGCGCATTGATTATCGGGTTACTGTAACAGGGGAAATATACTTTCTCGAAATAAACTCCGTTCCACGTGTAAGTAGTACCTCTGAATGTGCAATTATCTGCCAAGAGCATAATATTTTGTTTGACAATATTTTAATAGAGTATATAGATACAATTATAAAAAGAATTTCTAGTCATGAGAAAAAATAGTAATCCAATGATCAAAATAGCACTTTGTGCAATACTGATCTTTTATGGTTAATATTTCGTTCGAAATAGATCCGAAATATTTTACATATATTTTTGCGGCGCGATATTCTGAAGAAGAATTGATGCTAAAAATGTAAGCTTTTTTTGCACATTTCTTCGCTGATTGGATAAAACCCAATCTATCAAAATTGATTGCCAAATTTAAATATACTTTTCTTAAAATTACTGAATCTTTTACCTCCTTACTTTCTAATTTTTCAAATAACATATTCGCAATTATATAAGATTCCTCTTTTTTGCCTATCTGCTCATAGCATAACATTAAATGAGTATTAAGTACGATATCAAGATAACTAGAACGGTTCCAGTAAAAAGCACGTTTAATTAATGATATTGCTTCATTATATTTGTTGTCAATCATGTAACAAATCGCCAAATTACTTAATGGATAAGCGCTTTCATGTACTTTAGTTTGACTTAATATATCCAGTGATTCTCTATATAATTTTTTGCATTCTTCATAGTTATTTAGTTTAAAAAATTCATATCCCATGTTATTTTTTACATAGGCTGTTTCTACTAAGTCATCATTGGTTTCACTTATTGATAATGCTTTATCGAGTAAGGCTAAAGCAGCTTTGCCACTGTAATAATTTGAGCAATTTTTTAATAATATCCCAAGTGCTCTTGAGTTCACATTATACTCTTCTATATGTTCGGAAACCGAACAAAAAATTTCTTTGGCTTCCTGTTTTCTTCCTACCACCTCTACTATTACAAGCTGAATCATATGCTTTACTAAAATTTCCTTATCTGTTCCAGGCTGAATATACTTTTTCGCTAATAATAGCTCTTTCTCCGCATTATTTTTGTCTAATATAATATTATATATTTTACCAGATAAATAATAATACTTAAAATATTCTTCATCATTGGATAACTTGCTAAAAGAATAATTTAAAATATTTCTAGCTTTTTCATATTTACCGCAGTTGTAAAAGCATTCAGCTAATAATATTAAATCATTCGCATTCATTTCAGCAAAACTTTTTTCTAGACGATTAATAATAATAGCAATATTACGGTAATCAGATTGAGCCATTAGCATTTTTAAACACTCTAAGTTGTTTTGTACCCAAGAAGTATGATTAGCGTAGTAAGAATATAATGCATTGTTTAAATTAAAAAAAGTCTGAGAATAAGTTTCAATTATTTTTTCTTTGTTAAGATTAATATAATCATACAACTTATTATAAAGTAATGCTTCGGGAACTGTATTATACTTTGATATATATGATAAATACAACAAATCATGCTTGATTTTTAGACCCGTTACACCTAACTCCACAATATTAAGCGTTAACAAATTATGTATTGCTTTAATTATTTCTTGTTTAAGTTCATCTGGAAGATAAAGTATTTCACTAGCAATATAATGGGTAATATCCTCTAAGAGAGGGATTGATATTACTTCATTCCAACAAATCATTATCTTAAATACTAGCTTATCAATAATTCCTAGTGCTTCCAAATCAACATTATCAACGCCTTTGCTCAATGTTTCATTAAATATTGAAGGTATCAAACGTGCTAGCGTACTATTACAATCATATTCAATGCCCTTTGACAAATACATATTTCGTAAAAAAATTTTTAGCTTTTCAGGTGTCCCATTGCATATCTTAAATAAAGATTCTAACTCCTCCCTTGTAATATTATCTAATTTATAAATATTCAATAGGATATCCAAAAAAAAATCTTTTTCTTCAAATGGTTTAATTATGATTGGTAATGATGGTATTTTTTCTGCCAAAAATTCGATAACTTCTGAATCAGACGATATAGTACCATCTGTTGTAATGAAAATAAACTTTATGTTATCTGTTCCTAAAAGATTTCCGCAAAGTTCTTGTATTATTTCTAGTGAATTTAAATCGCATTGTTGAAAGTTATCAAATATAAAAATGTACATTTGTTTTTTTGATAACTTACTTATATATCGAGTAAGAACGTTGGCTGTTGAAAAAAAATCTCCATTAACATCAATAAAAATTTTTTCACCTATTTCTAATGCTCCTGATACGAATTTAGTCTTCAAATTAATTTCAGAAATAGTATCTTTGGCTAAGTCTCTTATTTCTTTATAGTTTTTTTGAATAAAATTGGGTAACGAGGATTTTTCTTTTTCAAGTTCTTTAGTAAGTGCAGAAAAATAGCTAGTCGTTTGGGTCTTAACAGGATTAATATGTATGTATTTGTAATTCGAAAAGCAGGAAGAAAAATAGGTTACCAATTCAGTCTTTCCAACACCACTTTCTCCATGAATCCATAATACATTATCGGTGGCAGGCGATAGTATAAAGTTTTTTACTACCATTCTTTCATTTTCACGATCAACAAATTCGAAACTAAATAAGTCTATATTTTTCATTCGTCCATCCTATTCATTAATGTAAGATAATTAGAAATTATCCTTCATTAACCACCATAAAATTCCTAGGATGTTTATTCACCAGAATATCTTTCTGCTTAGCATTCGACACATGCGTGTAGATCTCCGTTGTACTGATAGAACTATGTCCGAGCATTTTCTGGATATAGCGGATATCGACATCCTGCTCTAACAGCAGGGTGGCGAAAGAATGGCGGAACATATGAGGTGTGATATGTTGTTCGATTCCGGCGAGATCGGCATAACGGTTGATCATAAAACGGACGGACTGATCAGATAATTTATGCTTTCGTTTATTGACAAAAAAATACCCACAAGCAGAAATGTCCGCCTTAAAGGTGCTTTGATATGTTGCCAGGGCAGAAATGACCTCGCAATTCCCAAGCTGCAGAATACGTTCTTTAGAGCCCTTCCCGTAGATCAGTACAGTGTTGCTCTCTAAATCAATGTCCGAAGGCTTCAGGGAACATAACTCTGAAATACGCATCCCTGTAGCAAATAAAAGTTCAATTACGGCAATGTCACGCAGACAGCATTTGAACTGATAGGCAGAGACGGCCTGCATTTTCTGCGCGTAGAGTACGGATAAGAACTTCTGAATAGAATGAAATGGGATAGTCTTGGGAAGAAGCTTGGCTTCGCGAAAATGTACATCCAGTTTGTCAAAGGGATTTTGCGCTAAAAGCTCTGTATACTTCAGGTAATGGAAAAAAGCTTTCAAACTGGCAATTTTACGTTTGACGGATTTGGGCTTGTAATGTTTGAATAATTCTGTAATATAGGAATCTACAGCCTTTTTGGAGAAAGGGGCAGAAATATCTTGGCAGAAGCTGTTATACTGATTTAAGTCAATTTTGTATGCTTTAATCGTTTTGAAATTCAGCTGCTTACGATATTCACAATAGTTGAGATATTCTGAAATATAATCTTTTAAAGTGTTCATAGGTATGTTCTCCTTGAAGTTTTTTCTTAAGAATTTCTATGATAATAAATAAAAGCTTGTACTTGTAGCCTAAATTGATTAAAATAGAGTAGAATATACGATAAAATTGTTATAGAAATAGAATTGAGGAATATAACATGGAACTTACAATAAAGGGGAAGGTATTCCATATATGGTCGAAGAAGCGGATTCTATATACCCTCTGTTTCTTTCTATTCTGCGTGATCGATCAGAGGACGAAGACGGGATCCGGTCTGGATGGTGTGATAGAGACTTTCCGCGATATGGCTGGAGTGCTGATGGCGATTATCATCATGTCCCACTATAAATGGGAAGAGTTCACGAGGTATAAGATTCCCTATGCCGTCTGGACGGTGTTCAGTCCGATCGCAGGAGTTCTCTTTGTGGTCTTCGGACAGCCCTTGACTTATTTTATGAATGAACGCATAATGATCGGTCTAGATGTCTGGGTGTTTGGCTATGTAGTAATCCATACAGTTATCAGCGTACTGATAGAGAAAAAGTATCCGAAACTGAATAAAGGAATGTTCGGACTGTGGGTAGTCATGATGCTACTCATGATCTTCTCCAGAAGCGATTATGTATGGCCGTTTTGCTATTTTATTATGTTTGGGTGCTTTTACCTTACCAATTTTACCGAAGAGGAGCAGGAGGACTTGTATCAGGGAATCATGAACGGAGTCATCTTGGCTTTTTTTGCGTTTCAGGGATTTTGCTGCGTGTTTCGACCATATGATCAGGTGAGATATATAGGAATTTACAATAACTGTAATCTGAATGGCTTGTTTTATTTGGAGGTATTGGCAGCGGTATTTGGGAAAATATTGTATGTGACGAAGGAAAATAAGCATAAATTTTGGAGAGTGTATTACAGGCTGGGTGTAGGAGTGGTGTATTCGTTTCTCTTTATGACAATCGGTCGGACTGCATGGGCGGTTGGTTTTATATTGGGATTAATATTCTTAGCGTTTTATCAGAGCGTGAAGAAACAGAGGCATTTTGTTCGAAATGGCTTATTACTTGTATTGTGTATATGCATGATGCTTCCGGTGACTTTTGGGATGACGAGATATCTGCCACCGGTATTCCATCATCCGGTGTGGTTCTGGGGGGAATGGAGCGAAGACAAGGTGCATTCCTGGGATGCTTGGAATTCTGAGAAATATGTAGATATAGATGAACTGTTAGAGACTGCTGTCGGAAGAACGACAGAAATCACAAAAGGGATTTTTGGCGCAAATCCTTTTACAATAAAGGCATGTGCAGCAGAACAGCAGGAAACGGCCTTGCGGGAAGAACAACGGCAGGAAATGGCCATTCTAAAGACAGAGGAAGAATATACAGATCCATTTCTAGTACGAAAGACGATATACAGTCACTATCTTGCCAATTTGAATCTCGTAGGACATACACAGAGTGATCAGGGATTTCAATTGACATATGCTTACTGGATTGGGCATGCGCATAATATTTATTTGCAGTTTGCAACAGACTTTGGCATACCTGCTGCAGTATGTCTGATTATTTTATGCTTAGTCAGTATTGTGAAATTAGTAAAATGCTATTATCAAAAGGGAAAACCGGTAGTGCCAGCAGTCAGCATTTTTGTTATGCTGGTTCCTCTTTTATTTGGAATGTTAGAGTATTCCTGGGGCAGCAGTGCTCTCACCATGATATTTTTATTCCTGTGTTGGAGACAAACATTAGTATATGAAAATGAAAAATAATTTTTTGAAAATACCCATTAACAGAATTATTGCGTTGCTGATTATGGATACCATGTCCATAGTGATAGCATCGTTTGCGGCAATTTATATCCGCTTCGATTTTCAATTCAATGCCATACCGAAAGAATATATGGCGAAGTTCGAATATATTCTTCCATTTAATATTGGATTCACGATACTGTTTTTCGTAATCTGGAAGTTGTATAAAAGTGTATGGCGTTATGCAAGTGCAACAGAAATGCTGAATATTGTGTTTGCAACATCCTGTGCATCAGCTGCCCAATTTGTACTCTGCCAACTTACGAACCAGAAAATGCCCAGGAGCTATTATATTATCTATTTGTTCCTGCTGTTTGCAATGACCTGTGGTATCCGTTTCAGTTATCGTATTTTACGTATTATTAACATGAAACGGACTGAGATTGCGCAGAAGAAGACGGGCAATAATGTCATGCTGATCGGTGGAGGCGCTGCGGCGAACGCTATCCTGAAAGAAGCGGAATCCAGTCAGTTCGTAACCATGAACATCAAATGTATTATTGATGATAATCCCGGCTGCCACGGAAAGTTCCTGAGAGGTGTGCCTATTGTAGGCGGGAGAGAAAAAATCGCTGATGCGGTGGGACAGTACAGCATTGATGAGATTATTTTCGCAATTCCCTCCGCCAGCAATAAAGTACGTAAGGAAATACTGGATATCTGTAAGGAGACAGGATGTAAACTTCGTACGTTGCCGGGGATTTACCAGCTGATCAACGGAGATGTATCGGTATCTAAACTAAAAGAAGTAGAGATAGAGGATCTTCTGGGAAGAGATCCGATTCAGATCAATACCGAGGAAGTACTGAATTCGCTACACAACAAGGTGATTCTGGTCACCGGTGGAGGTGGATCTATCGGAAGCGAGCTGTGTAGACAGATTGCGGCACATCACCCGAAACAATTGATTATTCTTGATATTTATGAGAACAGTGCTTATGAAATCCAGCAGGAATTGTTACGAGAATATCCTGATCTGAATCAGATAGTATTGATTGCATCCGTAAGAAATACTGCCCGGATAGAAAAAATATTTGAAACATATCATCCGGATATCGTCTATCATGCGGCTGCGCATAAGCATGTACCGCTTATGGAGACCAGCCCGAATGAAGCAATCAAAAATAATGTATTCGGTACCTATAAAACCGCACAGTCGGCAGCCAGATGCGGTGTGAAGAAATTCGTGCTGATTTCTACGGATAAAGCAGTGAACCCCACGAATATCATGGGAGCTTCCAAGAGAATCTGTGAAATGGTCATTCAGATGATGAACCATACGACAAAGACGAATTTTGTAGCAGTAAGATTCGGTAATGTGCTTGGCAGCAATGGCAGCGTCATTCCGCTATTTAAGAGACAGATTGCAGCAGGTGGACCGGTGACAGTGACGGATCCTGATATCATCCGGTATTTTATGACCATACCGGAAGCAGTGTCACTGGTACTGCAGGCAGGTGCGTATGCCAGAGGAGGAGAAATCTTCGTCCTGAATATGGGAGAACCCGTCAAGATTCTGGATCTGGCAACAAATTTGATTAAATTATCCGGATATAAACCGGGAGAAGACATTGAAATTAAATTCACCGGACTGCGTCCCGGAGAGAAGATGTATGAAGAACTTCTTATGAATGAAGAGGGTCTGAAGGAAACTGCCAATAAAAGGATTTTTATTGGAAAACCCATTGAATTCGATGAAGAAGAATTCCGGAGACAGCTGGATCTGTTGGAACAGGAAGCTGTCAATGAAGATGGAGATATTCGTAAAAAAGTTATGAAAATCGTACCTACGTATCATCCGACGGAGGAATAAATTATGTATACTCCTATCAAACGCATAATTGATATTGTACTGAGTGGTGTGGGAATCATTGTATTGTCTCCGTTATTGCTTGTGCTGTGCATTGCAATCAAACTGGATTCTCCCGGTCCTGTTTTGTTCAAACAAAAACGGGTGGGAATTCATAAGAAACATTTTATGATCTATAAATTCCGAACCATGCGTACAGATACTCCCAAGGATATGCCGACACATATGCTGAGCAATCCGGAACAATATATTACCAGAACAGGAAAATTCCTGCGTAAGACCAGCTTGGATGAACTTCCTCAGATATTTAATATCTTCAAGGGAGATATGAGCATTGTAGGCCCCAGACCTGCATTGTGGAACCAGTATGATCTGATTGCGGAAAGAGATAAGTATGGTGCCAATGATGTCCTTCCCGGACTGACCGGCTGGGCACAGATCAACGGTAGAGATGAACTGGAGATTCCTATAAAAGCAAAATTGGATGGGGAATATATTGCCAAATATGGATTTGGCATGGATCTGCTGTGCTTTTTCGGCACTTTTGTAAGGGTACTGTGTCAGGACGGCGTTGTAGAAGGCGGAACAGGAAGTATGCACAATGAGGAGAATTCCGGCGAAAAATGAAAAAAATATTGATTTTAGGTGCTAATAGCTATATTGGCACCTCTTTTCGTAAGTATCTGACAACAGAATATCCGGAACAATATATTGTGGATACGGTCAGCCTGCGCGGAGATGCGTGGAAAAGCATGGACTGGGCAAATTATGACAGTGTGATCAATGTTACCGGTAAAGCACATGCAGATATTACTACCTTATCGGATGCAGAAAAGCAGGAGTACTACACGGTAAATTGTGAACTGGCATGTGAAGCTGCTAAAAAGGCGATTACAGATCAAGTGAAACAATATATTTATTTCAGTAGTATTATCGTCTACGGCGACAGCAGCAACAGCAGAAAACCGGTGAGGATTACTGCGGACACGAAACCGGCACCCTCTAACTTTTATGGAGAGAGCAAGCTTAGGGCAGAACAGAAGCTGCAGACATTGTTTGCCTATGCAGAAAGAGAAACAAAACTGGTGATCCTGAGGCTTCCCATGATTTATGGCTCAGGTTGCAAGGGGAATTACAAAACCTTGGTACGATTGGCAGAGAAACTGCCTTTGTTTCCGACATATCATAATGAGCGCAGCGTCCTTCGGATAGAAAATCTTGCAGAATATCTGAGAACGCTGGTGGACACAGGTAAAGAAGGGCTTTTCTGGCCACAAGATGAAACATATCGGAGTACACCGGACATGATCTTTGAACTTGCGGAAAAAGCAGGAAAACATATCCTTCCGGCAGCCTGGCTGAATCCTTTTGTCCGCCTGGCCTTCTTCCTTCCGGGAAAACCGGGAAAGCTTGCAAGGAAAGCATTTGGAACATTGACGATTGAGCAGGAAAAGAGGACAATAGCATGAGCAACAGTCCGTTGGTCAGCATCATTACAGTGGCGTTCAACAGTGAAAAAACCATATACCACACGATAGAATCTGTATTGACTCAGACCTATGATAATATCGAATATTGGATTATTGATGGTGCCAGCAGGGATCGTACTGTTGAGATTGCAAAATCCTACCAGGGGCAGATGGAGAATAAAGGCATCCGCTATTATATCCTAAGTGAACCGGACGGCGGCATCTACGATGCTATGAATAAAGGCATCCGTAATGCAACCGGAGAAATCATTGGTATTATTAACAGTGATGACTGGTATGAGCCGGAGGCAGTACAGACTGCGGCTGAAACATTTCAGAGAACAGATTGTGACCTCATGTATGCCAATATCCGTATGCACAAGGCGGATGGCAGCACGTTTGTCAAGAGAGCCAGAAGCCGTAGATTCCAGACCTCCCGGGACTGGAACCACCCAACGACCTTCGTGAAGGCGGAATGCTACAAGACCTATCCCTTCCGCCAGCTGGGCATCCATGACGACTACGGATTCTTCCTACAGATGCGGAAACTGGGGAAAAAGATCGTCACCGTGGACAAAGTGCTGGCTAATTTTCATATGGGTGGCGCCAGCAACCACAAGAACCTGAAAGCGGCCGGGAAACGCATCATGGACCGCTACCGCTATTGCTACCGCATCAATGGGTATAGCAGATGGTATATGATTGAGTGCGTGGCGATTGAGGTGGCGAAATATTTGCTGGGGTAGAGGGAAATATGAAAATATTACAGATCAACAGTCATTATGATCAAGGGGGAGCTGCCCGAATCGTAGCATGCATTCACAGACAGCTTCTGGCAGAAGGAATAGAATCGTACGTTGCTTACGGAAGAGGGAACAAATCAGATGATCCCAATGTATATCAGTTTGACAGACTTCCGGAGATATATGCGTCTGCTTTTCTTAGCCGGCTTGTAGGGCTGAATGGGTGGTGGAACCGAATCGCAACGAGACGGCTGATTGCCTATATCGAAAGCACACAACCGGATATTATTCATATGCATGCACTTCATGGGTATTATCTGAATTTTCCGATGCTGTTCCATTACATCAACGAACATGCTATTCCTTGCGTATGGACTTTTCACGACTGCCATGCGTTCGTAGGAAACTGTGGGTATTTTTTTGATTGTGAAAAATGGAAGAAAGGATGTGGCAGCTGCCCTTATCTGCATAATTATCCCACCAGTCAATTCTTTGATTTTACCCATTATATGTGGAAATACAAAAAGAACTGGTTTACAGCGGGAGAACGGAAAGTGATCGTAACACCATCTGCCTGGCTGACAGCCGAAACTGAAAAATCATTCTTCGGAAAATACCCATGTATCACTATTCACAACGGAATTGATGTGACGCAGACTTTTTATCCCAGAAATAAGGGAACTTGCAGAAAAAAATATGGTTATTCTCCGCAAGATAAATTGGTGTTGGGAATTGCGGTAGGATATCGAGATCCCAGAAAAGGAGCAAAATATATCCTGCGTATGGCGAAGACTCTTGAAAAGGAAGCAAAAGTCATATTGATCGGATGGAATAAAGAGAATGATTCCATGTTGGATGGACTTACCAATGTTATTCCGCTTCCAAATATACAAAGCACAGAAATACTGGCAGAGTATTACAGCATGGCAGATGTGTTTGTACTACCTTCAATTGCGGAGAATTATGCCACAACATCCCTGGAGTCTATGGCTTGCGGAACCCCTGTGGTAGGATTTGATGCAGGAGGAATTGCGGAACAATTGAAAGAATCAAAGGGTATTGCGGTAAAAACGGGGGATCAGGAGTCATTTACGGAAGCTGTGAGACTGGCTCTAAACAGTGTGAAACAGCAGGATGGAAAACTATTGCAGGGTGAAGAATTGGCGAAAATCATTCAAAAAGAAAATTCTGTGGAAAAAATGATCGCAGAATATCGGAAGGTGTACACACAACTCGTGTAAAACGGAAGGAGAAACAGCAGCGATGACCGTATCGGTGTGCATGGGAACCTATAACGGAGAAACATATATCGAACAACAACTTAACACAATACTCCGGCAGACCAAAGCACCGGAAGAAGTGATTTTGTGCGATGATGGGTCTACGGATAGAACCGTTTCAATCATAGAACAGTTCATCCGGAAGAATGGCTTGGATGATAAATGGAAATTATATCGGAATAAGATAAACAAAGGATATCCTTCCAATTTCTACTATGCATGTAGTCTGTGTAATGAGGAAATCGTGTTCCTTGCAGATCAGGATGACATTTGGAAAAACGATAAAATAGAGAAAATGTGTCGTGTTATGGAGGAAAATCCCCAATCCAAAAGTATTTGTTGTAAATTTAATCTCATGGATGAAAAAGAACAGGAAATTCACAGTATTATGGCACCGACACATGCACATGAAACCGGGGAAGTACGTAACGTCCCGATAGAGGAAATTTTTTATAAATGCCAATGGCCGGGAATGGTTATGGCATATCGCCGGGATTGGTATGAAAGCTGGACAAAAGGAAATTATCAGATTCCACACGATTTCCTGATTGCAGCAAGAGCAGCAGAGGAGGGAGGATTCTTTCAGCTGGATGAGACATTGGCATATCACAGACGACATGACCACAATACCGGAGGAGAAGAACATCATATTCGCAAATTACTGAATAAAGACCGCAAATTAAAAGAAATCCAGGATTATCTGCAGATACTTCAACAGTTTCTGAAAGAAGAGGTACTGACGACAGAAACAGCGAAACTATTATTGAACCGGAAAACAACCGGCATGCAACAAAGAGAAGCAGCACTACAATCCGGGAGAATAAGTGCAGTTATAAAAAATGCATGGAAAAACAGAAAATATGTAAGACTTGCGACCGCTGTGTGCGATGTAATGATAGTGAAGCAGCGACATTTCAACTAGGAAAGAGATGATAGAAAGTGAAAAAATTTATTACTTTAAATAAATATGGTGAATTATACATCGATAAAATATTATTTGAAACATATTTTCCGATTATATTTACCTGTAAAAATGAAAATAATGATATTTTTATATGCGTGTGCTGCCAATGCAATGAAAATGGATGTAAGTGGTTAGTCGGAAGAACCAACGGTTCATGCATTGTGAGAATGCTTCAAAATGAAATAACAATTCGTCAATTATTGCTGGATTGTTGTACCGAAAAAATATCGGTAGATTATAAAAACCATGAATATGTTATTGCATATAATAATTCCGATTGGAATGAAGAGGGTGATTCTTTACCGAAGAAAGATGCCTACATTGATGCCGAAGAGGGAGAATTTGATGAAGAAATTGCCTATTTTACCTCGATTGAACATGGAGAGCATAATGAGGAGTATTACAAAATTATCATAAAAGAGCTGAGTACAATCGGCAACACAATGGTATGTATAAGGTGACGCTTGTTTTAAACGGAACCAAAGCGGAAGAGTATGATATTGTTATTGGGTTATCTGGGTTCTTTGAAATAGAAAATCAGGATCAGCTGGAAGATCAATTGCTTCAAAATCTGATTAATAAAAATATGGTTGCAATATTAATGCCCTATCTTAGGAGCGAACTTACTCTATTGACGGCACTGCCGGATACAGATAGTGTTGTTCTTCCGATATTTAATATCAACAAAATGCTTGAAAAATAAATCGTAAAAAGCAAGTGAGAGAGGTAATCCTCTCTCACTTGCTTTTTACAGTCCTTCGGCTATCTCTACCAGATATTTACCGTAATTGGTCTTCAGTAACGTAAACGTCAAATCATGCGCGTACACTAAAAATCAACGCCACCCTTATGAGTGACGTGGCTTTCGGCATTCCCCCGGAAGTTCTGCTGACCAGGGCATCAGAAGGTCCAGTTTTGCCGGATCTATATTTCCTTTTTTATCGCACAGCTTCGGTAGCTCTGTCAGGATATGTCTGAAGTAATAGTACGGGCGCAGGTTATCAGTTTGGCTGTCTCTGAAATGCTGTAGACAAGGGCACTTGCTTCGGCTCCTCTTGCCTACACGATGGTAGAGATGGCGAAGGCACACAACCTGAACATTTATCAATACCTCAGCTACGTTTTGGAACAAAGGCCGAATGGAAAACTGGAGTGATGAACAGCTTGCAGAGCTGGCACCCTGGAGTGAAAAACTCCAAACTCTAAAAATGTGAGAGTGAATTTGTAGCAAAATACTCCAACCGGAAATAGGCTGGGGTAAATTTATAGGTACCGCCGGATTATTTGGCGCTTACGTTTCAATTTTTATTTTCTCCCTATTTGTCAGGTTCAAATTGTTAACTTCGTCAATTTTTATAAGTAAATATCAGATTTTGTATAGTTTGAAGATATTACAAATTGTTGAAATATTTTAGTACTCTTTATGAAGCAAAAAATCTTACCTCTAGCATTAAACACAAGCAATGGTAAACAGGTAAATGCAACTCTTGAATCTTATAAGTCTCTGTTTCATCCACACGGATGCATACATCTGCCAGTTCCAACAATTTACCGCCGGTGCGACCGGTCAGACCGATTACTTTAGCCCCCTTTGCCTTTGCAGTGATAGCGGCATATAAAATGTTTTTAGAATTTCCGGACGTAGAAATGCCCAAGAAGACATCTCCATTCTCTGCATAACCATTTACCTGTTGCGCATAAGTCATATATCCGTCTACATCATTTAAGAAAGCTGTATTTAATGCATTGTGATTATCCAACGCAATGGTGGGTAGTGCTTCCTGTAATCTTTCGGAAAGGTCGACTCCTTGTTCAGGATTAATCTCAATCAATTTCTGTTTCATTTCTTCTGACAGCGGTCTTCTGGAGCAGAATCCTTTCATCAATTCGCCTACGATATGGTTTGCATCAGAGCAGCTTCCTCCGTTTCCGGCGATTAGAAGCTTTCCACCGGCAGCATAGGATTGCTCCAAGGTTTCATATGCTTTTAAAATATCCTCAAAGCTTCCCGCCAGAACAGGATATCTTGTAATCAACTCATTTGCGTATTTCTTGATATTTTCCGCAAGCATTTTCTATTGCATCTCCTTCTGTATCATTTCTCCAAAATCATTTTGACAGCGGAACTTAGTTCTGATGAATTCGTATTCACCTTAATAACCCTACATCCGGCAGCCTGACCCGCTTCGATATCATTGTCACTGTCACCGATCATCCAGGATTGTGTCAGATCAATGTTGTATTTTTCAGCGGCAGCTAACAGCATTCCGGGCTTGGGCTTACGGCACTCACATTCAATCTTGTATTCCGGTCTTTCTCCTTCATATCCTTTGTGTGGATGATGAGGGCAGTAGAAGATTGCATCCAGATAAGCTCCCTTCTGACCCAGCAGCGTTTCCATCTTATTATGAATCTCCTGAAGTTCTTCCGGACTGACTTCTCCCCGGGCGATCACCGGCTGGTTGCTGGCTACAATTGCCAGGTATCCGCTTTCATTAATCTGCCGGATTGCCTCTGTAACACCGTCTAGCAATTCAAATTCATCAATATTTGTGAGGAAACCTACATATTTATTAATCGTGCCGTCCCGGTCAAGGAAAATCGCTTTTTGCTTCCGTGCCAGATTTTTCGCAGCGACTTTTCCACTGTGAATATCCTCGATTACAGAATAGTACCGATCCGGAGTCCCCATATCTTTGATATATTCCGGAGAATCATAGACACTGAGCTCGTGCTGTATAATCAGCGGCTTCAGGATGTCTCTGTCCAAATCCTTCTTCTGTAATTCAGGAAAAAACGAAAAAATTCTGGGAGAAAGCATATGCAATCCTGCGTTTACACGATTGCGATACCACAATCTGGGATCTTCCTTATGAAGCCAGTTCGTTGCCCTGCCGTCATTGTCGGCCACAATGATCCCACTGTCATACGGATGACTGTTCGGATGGGTCAGTATGGTAGCCATAGTTCCCTGCGCTTTGTGATATGCCAGGAAGCGTCGGATATCAACATCAAAAATGATGTCTCCGTTCAACAACAAAAAATCATCCTTTATTTGTTCCTTCAAATAGAAAAGTGCTCCCGCAGTTCCCAACGGTGTGTTTTCTTCTATATAGCTAATCTGTACATTCCATTTAGAACCGTCTTCGAAATAATCACGAATCACATGACCCAAATGTCCGATAATTAAAATAATCTCACAGTAACCCTGTGCCGCAAGAGCATTGATCTGATATTCCAGAATAGGTTTCCCATCAATAAGAATCATAGGCTTAGGGACATCCGCATTGACAGATGCGATTCTGGTTCCCTTTCCTCCTGCCATGATTACAACTTTCATATGCACCTCCAGCCCTAAGCATTTACAGGTTCATAGCTTTCCGGGGTATAGTGAATGACCCGGGTTCCTCCGTTTTCGAATTCAAACGGAACATACAGCAGATTTTCCAGTGCTTTTCGCACACTTTCTTGTTTATCAGGATCTACATAGAACAGCAGAAATCCACCGCCACCTGCACCTAACAATTTTCCACCGATAGCTCCTGCCTGAAGTGCTCTGGAATATACCGCATCTATGGAATCCGTAGATACTTTATCGGTAATTCCGCGTTTCAGCCGCCAAGTATAATCCAGCAAACGACCGAACTCTTCCAGATCCGTCTTCGAAGTAAGAACCTTCTCAGCATCATCCACCAGACTTAGCATTTCAAGCAACTGGCTCTGTTTGTTCTTCAGATTCTTCTCCGCAGCAACCTGGATATCCGAAGAGAAACGGGAGAATCCGGTGAAAAACAACATCAGGTTGCGATTCAGCAGCTTCTTTCTCTCTGGAGATATGATCACCGGGTTCACGGTATAGCCTTCTGCATTAAAATTGATCCGATTCATGCCGCCAAAGGACGCGGCAATCTGATCCTGTACGCCACCGCTTTCATTACAAAGAACGCGCTCCAGAAAAATCGCATCATCTGCCAGCTTTCGTTTATCCGCATATTTACCTTTTAAAGCATAAAAAGCATTCAGCATACCTACCGCAAAAGAACTGCTGGTTCCCAGACCGGATCTTGCCGGGAGATCTGCTTCGTATGTAAGTCGAATCTCATGCATATCCAGATGTTTCATTGCTTCACGAATAGCCGGATGTTCTATATCTTCTACACGTTTTACACGTTCCGTTCTGGCATAGGACAATTCTGTACTGTAATCAAAAAAGCGCGGAAGGTGCCGTACATTTACATAACAGTATTTATCGAAAGTAGTAGAAATCACGGCTCCGCCATGCTCCCGGTAGAAATCAGGGAAATCTGTACCGCCTCCGAAAAAAGACATACGAAACGGTGTCTGTGTAATAATCATGAGATATCTTCTCCTTCTAATAATTAAAATCTTTTGCAATAACACTCCATGCAGCATCGGTACTGAAATGATCGCAAATATATTTTTGACTCTTGTTATGCATTTCTATCAGCGCTGCCCGATTGTCATACAATTTTGTAATTGTTTCAATCAGAGCTTTCTCTTCATCCTGCACAGCCACAATATCATCCACGCCTTCAATACCTTCCGCTCCGACAGATGTCGTCACAATCGGGATTCCGTAATAAAGTGCCTCTACAACTTTTCCTTTTACACCGGCTCCATAGCGCAAAGGTACCACTGCCATACGACAGGAACTGTACAATTGCTGCAATTCTTCCTCAGACACAAAGCCTTTCACTACAACACATTCTGTCGTCAGTTCTGTAATTTCCTTTGGCGCATTAGATCCGACGATATAAAATGGTGCATGCGTCGCCTGATATACTTCCGGATAAATCTTATCCAGGAACCACTGCACAGCATCCAGATTTGGCGTATGTCCAAAACCACCTACGAAAAGCAAACCGCCTCTTTTTTCCGGCATATATGCGATATTTTGGAACCGGTCATAAACATATGCAGTGATCGCCTTTACAGGAATATCCGGATCAATCTTATGAATTTCCGTACACTCGACTTCAGAAGGATAATAGTTCATATCCGCTTTATGCATGATATAGAGTTCCTGCTCCTTCCACTTTTCGGATTCCTCCAAGAGCTTTTTATCACCACTTAGTTCATATTCTCGATGAATACGGAGAAAATGCAAATCATGACCATAGTAAATAATCCTTCCCCTGGCGTGTTCCTTAATCAAATCAATATATTTGATAGTGATATGCGGACGGTTGAGATACACCACATCAAAATAGGGCAAATTCTCTATCAGCCATTCTTTGCAATTTTCCGCATATTTCGGACCGTACAGCACCAGTATTCCCATCTGCTGAAGCACAGATGTATATGGCTGATGGGGATAGAAATTATCACCCAGAAAAGTAACCTGGTATCCCTTCTTCACCAGCATTTTTAAATACATGAACGTAGTTTTGCTTCCGGCATCTTTGTCATATTGTGGAACATAATGGTCTATTACCAGCACATGCTTGCGATTCCGGCTCCGTTCTCTTGCAAGAAATACATTGGTTCCGTTGTCAAAATGATCTTTTTCTAATTCATTTTTCCATTTCTCCAGGAACTTCTGCTGATTGTCCACCTGATATTTCTTCTGTCCGGAAGCCAGATCCGTTCCGTTAGAGATACCCTCGAAGTGAACAACTACCGACTGTGGCTGATACATTACCTTGTATCCGTGCCTGCGTACTTCAAAAGCCAGATCAGAGTCCTCGCAGTAGGCCGGTACAAAACGCTGATCAAATCCTCCGATTTCTTTCCAAAGAGAAGTACGAATCATAATGGCAGCACCGGAAATATAATCTGACTCGTGGACATAATTAAATTCCGAATCTTCCGGATTCTGACGGTTTCCATAGTTCCACGCAGAGCCGTCTCTCCAGAGAATTCCTCCCGCTTCCTGCAAATAGCCATCCGGATACAATAATTTCGAACCAACCATACCGATAGCAGAATCTTTTTCCATAAGCGAGATCAAAGGTCTTAGCCACCCGGGTTGAACCTGTGTATCGTTATTCAGGAAAAGAATGTATTCACCCTTTGCATATTCCGCTGCATGATTGCAATTTAATAGGAAACGTAAATTTTCCTTATTTGTAATCATGCGCACACCGCTCACAATTTCTTCCAGACGGGTAGTGAGATCCGTGGAACAGTCGTTGGCAATGATTACTTCATAGGTACAGTCCTCACTGTTTTTCAAAATAGATTCCAGACAGTGCCAGGTGTAATCAAATTGGTTATATACCGGAATGACTATACTGACCTGTGGCTTGTCCCACTGAGGAAATGTAAGAGGCGCGTAATCCTCAAAGTTCAATTCTTTCTGTGAAACCTCTTCTATGGTCAGTGCTTCATTATTTAAAGGAACGGAACGCGATTTCTCATATTCTTCCACCAACTGATAATGGTGTTCTGCGCTTTCCACGCCTTCCGTTTTCAAAATGATTGCTGCATTCCGGATGCGCTTGGGATTGATCATCTTACACATAAGTAAAGGATGACGTAATCCCTTGAGAAAAGCTTTTGCAAAGAAACGCCGCTTACTGTTTACCGGAAAGAACCAGAGGCTGATACTACGGAATTTGAGTGCAAGACGGTAAGTACGGGAATGCTTTTCACGTTCATACTCGCGCTCTACCTCTAATAGTTGCTCGATGTGACCTTCCTTATTGAGAATGGTTTGATTTTTATCAGCAAGCTGCTTTTTGAAGGAAGTTTGTAACTTTTTATTCTCTTCAAGACAGATATTTAACTTAGGTGTTGCATCTTCCAATTCTCTGCTATATGATGTTGACTGCTCTCTTAATTGTTCACAAAGTTGCTCAGATTTTGTACAAGATGCATTTAATTGTTTGATATTATCCTGTAAATCTTCAGTTTCTTTCTGCAATGAATTTATCTCACTTTGTAAAGCCGCTTTTACCTGATTTAAACGAAGCACCTCGTCAGCCCGAACTGCATCCTGATATTCCAGTGTCAACGCATCATGATACATTCCGGGATCAAACATATTACACTTTCGGACATCCATCATATTCTGAAGCATCATTGTTTCTACGGAATCGTATTGTTCTACTTCTTCACGTGTAATACCTGCAAGATTTACAAGCAGTTCGAAATCTGAGTTGTTATTTACACAATATTTTAGAGCACGGTATACAATAAAGTTGAGCGGAACATCCTGAAAACGCCATTCCTGATCAAAAAAGGCAATATGCTCCGCTATATAAAAGCTATTGACAAAAGTCATGTCTATATAGCCATCGATAAGAATTTCTTTTTCGTCATTAAATGAAAATTTATAATTAACCGGTGAACAAACACAACTTTTACTCAGATACATCATCGATGACATCCGTAATTGTTCTTTCAGTTCATCAATTAATAACGTAACTTTTTCAACATCTTGATGATTCAAAGCATCCTTTATAACCTGATCTACCCGGAGAGCTTCCTGCCATTCCTGGACAATCTGATTTTTATCACCGGAAAACGGGATTATTCTGATATTATGTTGTTCCAACGCATCCGCGTTATATTTAAACTTTTCTAAATGTGCCTGTGATTCATCAGTTAGACACTTCTTTATAACTTTTTTTTGATTACTGATTAGAGTTGCAAGACGATATTCACTTTTATAATCGCGTTTTAATGAGGCATAAATAATTTCAGATTCCGGCATTTGCCCCTTATGTGCTTCCACAAAAAAGGAATTAGCAAAAAAAGGAAAAACCTGATTTTGAAACAGTTCGGGATATAATTTACGCTCATCTGCTACTAATCGTGATTCCTGCGGATAGCTGAATTTTATACCTCCAACATCGGCATTTTCCGGCAAATATTCATCTGAGAAAACCATTGTTGGAAATTTATAATCCGGTAGTGGATAAAACCATTTGTTTTGCTGAAAACCACACTTTTCGAGATATTTCTTCAAAATATCACGGCTGAATGTTTTTACCCCTGACTTGTGGTATCTGGTTGTATAGCTATTTTGTTGATAACCGCTAATACCGTCAAACGGAACACCGGTATGATCTTCTGCTGCACCGCACCAATATTTAAGACCAAAACGGTTCTCGATAGCTAATAAAAGAATTCCGTTGGGCTTAAGCAATTGATTTATTTTAAGCAGAATTTCAGAATACGGATCAACCGCTGTACTGTTGATTCCCATGTATTCCAGAACCCCAATGAGCATAATATAGTCATATTTTTGTTCGAAGTTATAAGATAAAACATCTCCGCATACGACATTAAGATTAGAATATTCCGGATATCTATATCTAATAATCTCAGCACGCTTGGGAGAATGTTCAAAAGCTGTTACTGAATCACACTTTTGGCATAAAAGTCCTGTCAATGCGCCCATTCCAGCCCCTATTTCAAGTACGGAAGCATCCTTTTCAAAAGGATACCAATTAATCAGATTTTCCCGTGCATCTGTAAAATTATGGAATACAGCACCACCGTTATAAGGAATATCAAAAACATCTTTCCCGGCTTTTAGCGTTTCGATTATTTTGTCTTCGATATCTCCATCTGAATAAAATTCTACTTTTGTTTCCACTGTTTTCCCTCACACATAAAATCAAATTTCGTATTTCTGTCCATCTACGTTCCAATCATGCGGCATAGTGAAAATTCCGCGCTCATTGTACGGTTTTGTATCTACTTTAAACATCATCAAACTATAAGCAGCGTCGTATTGAACACCTTCTGCCGACTCTATCCAAAGATCAAGAAAATAGTTCCCCTTTAAAAGATTATTTTGAAATGAAAAAATCACTGTTCCCTTTTTCTTTAAACAAGAAGTCTTTTCTTGATTCATGTTCACGGAAGTTCCGTAGCAATAAGTCCCATCTTCGCGTGTAATACCCATTACAAACTTTGTGTGCATGGATTCCTTTACTGCTTTATATTCAAGAACCAACTTACAAGACTCACCCGTCATTATAAAATTTGTTTCTTTTCCATTGCTGTCTAGCAATTGCACATTCGTATACCGGATATCACCGTTTCCTTTTCGGTGGGCACTGGGATGGGTATATTGGCAAATATCCTTCAAAGTAGCATTTTTCTCTAATTCTCTCTGCCTTTTTTCTAATTCTGCCAGTTCTTCTTTACGCCGTTTTTCTTCTTCCGCCACACTCCTTTTTTCTTCTTCACGAAGTCGAAATTCTTCCTGACGTTTTTTCTCTTTTTCAGCTTCCTGCCGCAGTCGTTCTTGTTCCGCTGCTATCTTTTTCTCCAGCTCCTCACGTTCCAGCTTTTTCTCCAATTCAATTCGATCCAGACGACGTCCCTCCATGGCTGCAAGATATTCTTCGCCAATAACTTTGGGCAAACCTTCTTCCTTAATCAGTCCTTCTTCCAGCCAAATCAGGCGATCACAAATCTTATATAGTTGATCCATGGAATGAGACACAATTACGATCGTGGTTCCGTTTGCCTTGATCTCCTTTAATTTTTCAAAACATTTTTTCTGAAATGCTGAGTCCCCGACAGCCAATATCTCATCAATAAGCAGAATATCTGCGTCCACATTGATGGCAACCGCGAAAGCCAGACGCATATACATACCCGAAGAGTAAGTGCGAACCGGGCTGTCAATGTAATCCTCCAATTCTGAGAACCGAATGATATCATTCAGTCTCTGGTCAACCTCCTTACGGGTAATTCCAAAGATAGACGCATTTGTGTATATATTTTCACGTCCTGTCATGTCAGGGTGAAAGCCTGCTCCCAACTCAATCAGGCTGGATACACGTCCTTTCATATTGATTGTCCCTTCATTCGGATAGAGAATCTTTGTTAACAGTTTTAATGTGGTACTTTTTCCGCATCCATTTTTACCGATAATTCCTATGGCTTCACCGCGCTTTACCTGAAAGCTGATGCCCTTTAGGACCATAACATCCTCATGTTTTCCGCGAGAGGGATTAATAAAACGCTCCTTAAATGAAGTAGCCTTATCCTGATAAGAACGGAATTTTTTCTTTACGTTTTCAACATCAATTACGACTGTGTCATATGTATTTTGTAAATTAGTCACTATAATTCCTCCGCAAAATTACGATCCAACAAACCAAATACCACAAAGCCAATGACAAATACCGCTACGCTTACTCCTGCAGCCAGGATCAGATAATTGGGCGTGGGAGTAATGCGATAATAGAGAATCTGGTGATAAACCTCTACTATGGGCGTCATCGGATTCAACACAATAAGGGAACGATATTTTTCAGGAACATAATCCATGTTGTACATAACGGGGGTTACATAGATCCAAGCCATCATGACAACTCCCATGATCTGCTCCATATCCCTGAAGTAAACTGTAATCGCCGATACAATAAAAGCTACTCCCAGACATAACAGGTATTGGATTACCATAATTAAAGGAAGATATACCAATGTTCTCAGATGAAATCCGAATCCGGATACCAATACCGCCAAAAAGACAATGATAAAACTGAATAACATGTTGACAAATGCACTGGTAACATACGAAATGGGAATAACTTCCCTGGGGAAATATATCTTTTTGACCATATCCGATTGCGCGCGAATACATGTGGTTCCCCCTTGCACTGACGTACCAAAAAAGGTCCACGGCATCATACCAATGATTAGATAGAGATAAAACTTCTCTATATTTACGCGGAAAATCACAGAGAATACCGCCGAGTATACGATAACCTGGCATAAAGGATTGACATATGTCCATAAAAATCCTAAAACAGATCCCTTGTAACGGCCGCGAAGTTCGCGACGCACAAGGCTGTAAATCATATCCCGATATTCGTATATATTTTTAATTCTGTTAATCATTAAAAATCCAAAGCCTTTCTCAATTGCGTATAATAACTAATTATCATTCATTGACCTTGGGAAATAGCGATATTAAATGTATGTATTTATGAAAAAACGGAATGAATCATTTTGTGTTTGTAAATACTATAGAAATATGCTAAGATGAAGAGAAGTCTGATATATGTAAAAGCCATGAATCGTTGATAATTTCAGACTTTTTCAGACTTCAATAACAAGTAGACTTAATTGTCACACATCGATGGAGAGGAAAAGCTTCGTCAATGAATGATAATTAGTTATTATCAGAGGATCTAATGCAAATTATACGCAAAAAGACACTTCTATATATTATGGGAATAGATTGGGACTGGATTTACCAGCGACCACAGATTATAGAGCAACATTTAGAGGAAGACTACGAAGTAACCGTGATTTATCCAAGGAGCATACTTGATTTTTTCCTACGAAAGAGAGCGGCAGTTGCCAAGCCTGCAAGAACAAGAATTTTGTGGACGTTGCCAAGACAGGAACGCTATCAATGTATTGGTAAGATTGCAAGAATTCTTTTTGGGGGAATATTTCGAGATGTAAAGGATTTTGACGTTGTCATTTTGGGATATCCCCTTTTTTATAGATATATTCCGGAAGATTATCAGGGAAGGATTATCTATGACTGTATGGACTACCATGCAGCATTATATCCGGATGTTCACAGTATAAATAAATTATTACAGCAGGAAGAGCTACTGCTTCGTAGGAGTGACGTAGTAGTGGTTACTGCTCAAAAACTTTACACAGATATAGTTAAAAAGGGAATAGAAAAACAAAAATTATATCTTATACGAAACGGAACATTTACGACCGGAGCGGCTGCAATGGCATATGGAAATGAACAAAAAGAATTGTATAAGATAGGATATTTTGGAACAATTGCAGAGTGGTTTGATTATGAACTGCTTATAGATAGTGTGCGAAAACATAAAAATCTGGAATATCATTTGATTGGTCCAGAGAAGAAAAAGTGTCCCGAGCAAAATAGTCACATTATTATGGAAGGAACCGTAAAAAATAGTGACTTGGCAGAGTATACACAAGATTATGATTGTCTCATAATGCCATTCATCGTAAATGATATTGTGCAATGGGTGGATCCTGTAAAATTGTATGAGTATATTGCATTGGGAAAATGCATTATATGCGTGAAATATGAGGAAATAGAACGGTTCGAACCTTATGTTTATATGTATCGTAATGCGGACGAATATGAAAACTTGTTAGAAAATCTGATCAAACAGGGTTTCCCACCTAAATATACCAGCGAGCAACAACAAAGATTTTTAGAAGAAAATTCCTGGAACCAGCGATTTAGAGCATGGGACAGTGTGCTTGAGAATGTAATAAGAGGATAAGAGGGAGATTGACAACATGCAGAAGATTAAAGTGATGAGTGTATTTGGAACCAGACCGGAGGCAATCAAGATGTGCCCGTTGGTCAAGGAACTGGAAAAACATCCAGAGATTGAGAGTGTTGTGTGCCTTACCGGACAGCATAAGGAAATGCTGCAGCAGGTAATTGATATTTTCGGGACAAAGGTAAAGTACAACCTTGAGATCATGAGACCCAGACAGACACTGACCACGATCACCACATCCGTACTGGAGAAGATTGAGCCGATCCTGCAGGAAGAAAAGCCGAATCTGGTATTGGTACACGGTGATACTTCCACATCATTTGTGGCAGCGCTGGCAGCATTTTATCAGCAGATTCCGGTGGGACATGTGGAAGCGGGACTGCGTACTTTTGATAAATATTCCCCATTCCCTGAGGAAATGAACCGTTGTCTTACAGGACGTATTGCAGAACTGCATTTTGCGCCTACGGAAAACAATAGGACAAATCTGGCGAATGAAAATGTGACAGAGAATGTATTTGTTACCGGCAATACTGTGATTGACGCATTCCAGACGACTGTAAAACCGGATTATCAATATAAGGATGAAGATGTAAGAAATATTGATTTTACAGGGAAAAGATGTATTTTGATGACGGCGCACCGTAGAGAAAATCTGGGACAGCCCTTGGAGAATATCTGTCATGCAGTGAAGAGGATCGTTGAGGATTATCCGGATATCGAAGTAGTATATCCGGTGCATATGAATCCGGTAGTCAGAGATACAGCAACAGCAATTCTGGGGCATCTGGACCGGGTACATCTGATCAAACCGCTGGATGTAGAAGATATGCATAATCTTATGTCCAGAAGCTTTTTGGTTATGACAGATTCCGGCGGATTGCAGGAAGAGGCTCCTGCCTGCGGAGTCCCTGTGCTGGTACTCAGGACGGAGACGGAACGCCCCGAAGCTGTGGAGGCAGGCACGGTTAAGGTGGTAGGCGTGGACGAAAATGTGATCTACGAGAATGCAAAGCTTTTATTGGAAGACAAGGATGCGTATGAACAGATGGCGAAAGCGGTAAATCCTTATGGCGACGGACATGCCAGTGAGAGAATTGCGAAGATCATTATTGATTGGGGCAATAAGTAGACGCAGAAGGAAATAGGAGTAGTCAAGTGCGTACATTGAAAGAGTTGTATCAATACAGAGAAATGATTTTCAGTTTGGTGAGAAAAGACTTGAGAGGAAGGTATAAAGGATCCGCTCTGGGATTTTTATGGACTTTTTTGAATCCTCTGTTACAGTTAGTTGTTTATACGATAGTGTTCTCTACTTTCTTTCCGACGAATATAGACCAGTTTTATATTTTTCTGTTTATCGGATTAGTGCCGTGGCTGTTTTTCAACACATCGTTGGTAGGCGGCTCCACATCAGTTGTCACACAGGAAAATCTGATCAAGAAGATATATTTTCCCAGGCAGGTCCTGCCTATTTCTTATGTAACCAGCGCTTTTGTAAATATGCTGCTTACATTTATTGTGATATTTGCAGTATTATTGCTCAGCGGTTTCGGAATCAATCTGGAGATACTTTGGATGCTGCCAATCGTCATGTTGGTGGAATATGTACTTGCATTGGGAATAGCAATGCTTACATCAGCACTGACTGTATACTTCAGAGACCTGGAGTATATTTTGGGGATCATAGCAATGTTGTGGATGTATCTGACACCGATTCTCTATGAAATCGAGACGATCCCGGAACAGTATCGTAGTTTGGTCTATCTTAATCCTATGACGGGAGTAATTTTGTGCTATAAGGATATTTTATATTATAAGCAGTTCCCGGATCTGAATAACATTGCATTGGCGTTTGGAATGGGTATGTTTTTTCTGGTGATAGGATCGGTCGCATTTAACAAAATGCAGAAACACTTTGTTGAGGAATTATAGGAATGGAACATTCCCGAAAAAACAGTTGGAAAGCATTAAGAAAAAAATGGCAGGCAGTAAGTCCCAAAGAACGCATGAAACTGGCAGCAAAATTAGGCCTTCGGATTGTGGGGATCAGGAAATGCCTATTTCTGGGAAGATACAGGGAGGAAGAGGATTTATACCAGATGCAACAGGATCAGAAAATCTATGAGCATCTGTGTGCGGAAATTCAAAAGAAGGACTTTAGTTTTGAACAACAGGACATTCCTTCGGATAAGTATATTGCTCTGATGACAGAGAATCTGGACACAGGAGGGTTGGAAGAAGTTGTCAGATTATTGGCAGAGGAGTATATGGCACGAGGAATCCTTGTCAGAGTCTTCTGTGCCCGGGAAGGAGGCAGAATTGAAAGAGAACTTGCAGGAAAAGGAATACAGACGGTGGTATTCCATGGCGAAAAAAAGAGTTTTATAGATTATTTGGAGAAGCATCCTCCCTGTCTTATTAATACCCATTACGTACAGTCTTTTATGAAAGAAATGTCTGAACTGGGGATTCCGGTTGTAGAAGTCATTCACAATATGTATGTTTTCCTTACGGAAAAACAATTACGTGCAGAACATGAAAAAGCACAATATATTTCAGCGTATATAGCAGTATCACAAAAAGCGAAGGAAGTGTATCAGGCAAAAATTCCGGCAACATACGGAAAAGAGATCACAGTAATCGGTAATTGTGGCAAGATAATGACCAATGAAAAAAACGATTACAGGAACAATCAAACAGAAATGCGAAAAAAATATGATATCCCACAAAATGCTTTTGTCCTGGCTTGTGTAGGAAGTGTGGACGCCAGAAAAAATCAGGTGGGAATATTGAGAGCCTGGGATATTGTTAAACGGATGGGTGTACCTGAGGCCTGCCTTGTATTTGTGGGGAAAAGCACAGATGCGGTTTATGAGAAAAAGGTACGGGAAGTTATTGAACAGAGAAAATTAGAAGACAGTGTAAAAATATTAGGACAATGCAATGAAATAGCCCGGCTTCTGGATGCGGTCGATGCAGTGATTATTGATTCCTACTATGAAGGGTGGAGTATGGCTGCAACAGAGGCTTTATATAAAGGATTACCAATCCTGCATGCTGATTGCGGAAGCGGAGCCGAGCTGGTAGCAGGTGGGCAGAACGGTTATCTGACCGGTATGGTGATCAAGAACATGCTGGATATGACGGCTGTTCAACTGAATGATGCCATGCAGGCGGGAGTGAATGAGAACATTGAAGAAACGGCAGCAGCAATGTGGGACGTCATGACAAATAGAGCTGATTGGGCAGCGCGGCGGATGGAGATCCGGCAGTACGCGATCCGGAATTTCTCAACGGAGAAAATGATAGCCGGATATCTGGAAGTATATCATAAGGTGATTCGGAAAGCCTCTGATAAAAAATAATGGAGAGAAACGTTTTATGAACAAAGTAGGTATTGCAATTATAAATTTTAATTCGGGAGAGTTCCTGAAAGCAACCTTGGCAAGTGTAATGGCAGCCAAAACAAGGATTCCTTTTGCAGTCGCAGTCATTGATAACGGATCCGAGGAGGCGCAGTGCAGATATGCCAGAGAATATCTGGACGAACTGGCAGCAAGCTATCCTGATGCAGAGTTGGAATTTGTAGATGCCGGGAAAAATCTGGGCTTTAGCGGTGGCAATAATGTACTGATCAAAAAATTCATGGAAGATTCTAATATTACACACATCTGCCTGCTGAATTCCGATGTTATTGTTACGGATTACTGGCTGGATTATATGTTAGAAAAAGACTGTGATGTAATCGGACCGGTGACAAACGCAGCCGGAAACGAGCAGACGATACAGATAGATTACACTATGGATATTCAAAAACTGGATGTTAATGCAGTACAGACATTTGCACAGAAGAGACATACCAGCTATCAGGGATATACGGTGGAAACAGATCTTGTAACCTTTTTTGCCACGATCTTTAAGAGAGAGGTCATTGAGAAGATAGGCCTGTTGGATGAGCAGTTCTATCCCGGATCCTATGAAGACGATGATTATTGTGTCCGTACCATAAATGCCGGATATCATATTATGATTGCCAGAGACGTATTTTTACACCATTTTGGCAGCGGTTCTTTTGCCAAGTTGAATATGGATAATCGTAAAAATATTGGAAATATCAACAGAGAACGTTTTGAGAAAAAATGGAACTGTAAGTGGAAAGACCGCACCTGGAAATTACTGGAATCCTGCAAACAGGATATGGACTTTTTGTTAAACGGTCAGAAGACGGTATGGGAGAAACGTCAACTGGATACTTCTCTCAAAGAATTGGAAAACCTGATGGCAGAGTGGGGAGAGGCAATTAATTTCTTCACTGCACAGGCAGATAGAATGGCTGCGTCCGAGACAAATTACTCTGCGAAACAGTTAGTGAAGTTACTCTGGGAGAAGGTAAAACGCAAGTTCGCACAGATCATAGGCAGATTAAAAAGTAGATGGAATGCCTTTATACATAAGAAGGAAAACGAACGCAAGAAGAAAGACGGAATGGACAGAATCTATAATTTAATAGAGGGTGCCGGACGAAAGGGTCATAAGGCAATCTGCGTGTTCGCTCCTATGTATAACAAAGAAAATGAAAAAGACGGATATGTACAGCGGATCAAGGCGATTGATACAACAGTATTGGCAGATATGTGCAGGATCTATCTGTATGATGAAGGCACTGTCTGTGAAAACATGAGATTTGATTATATTGATGAGCTTCATGGTTATATTGTCTTTAACAGCCACAACAAGGAACAGCTGCAGGAGATCCTGAAGCTGGTAAAGGCTTGTGGGGCTACATATACCCACAGCCTGTTACGTTTTATGGAAGACAGAACTTCCAGAGAACTCTGGCAGATATTTGATGAAGAGAGAGTTACCAATTACTGGGATGTTCACGGAACAGTGCCTGAAGAATATGCAATGTCCGGATCGGAGCTGGGAAGCGAGCTGGCAAATACTATCGAGAAAGTCATGGCGGAAAAAGTGGATGTTATTGTAGTGGTGACACAGGCTATGGGAAGATATCTGCAGAAGAAGTATCCCGCTATGAAGGCTAAGATCGTGGTAGTGCCTATCCTCAATAAGGAATTGCTGAAGCCTGAGCGCTGCACCAAGGACTTCGGGAAACAAAAGCTGGATATCGTATATGCCGGCGGTACACAGCCATGGCAGAACATTGAATTGATGCAGAATGTAATCGAAGCAACTGCCGATACCTACCAGTATCGCATGTTTGTACCGGATACGGAAGAATTTTGGAGATTGTGGGGCAGTCGAAAAGCAGTCAGCCTCCGGGTAGAGTCTAAATCACCGGAAGACCTCTACAAGGAGTACGAGACTTGTGATCTGGGATTTGTGCTGAGAGATTCCAGCCCGGTCAACTATGTGGCATGCCCTACCAAGATCATAGAATATCTGAAATTTGGCATCATTCCGGTATTAAAATCTGATGAAATTGGGGATTTCGTTGCTCTCGGCATGCAGTATGTTGCTTATAAGCAGCTTCTGGAAGGAGAGCAGATTTCCGAACAGAAAAGAATGGAAATGATGGAAGCTAACTACAAAGTATTAGAGAAACTTAAAGATATGTACGTGGACGGAATACAGACACTGAAAAATCAGGTGGAGGGGAAATAAATGAAGATATTTGACTGGTTCAATAGAAAAAAGAGTAAAAAAAAGGATGCTGCCGTGGAGAGCCCTGCAGTAAGTCTGCGGACAGACCGTATTCCGAAACATTCAGAGAAACCAGTCATTGGTATTGTGGTGACTACTTTTGATAAAGGCGGTCTGGAACAGGTTGTGCTGAATCTGTATCTGGGATATAAAAAGCAGGGTTATTGTGTCTATATGTTGTGTCAGGAAGATATATTGGGAATTATGGCACAGCAGATCGCAGACGGAGAGTTATATGTATTTCATAACAATCTGGAAGAGTTTATCAATCTGTTATATGACAAGAACATTAATATCCTGCATTACCACTATAATGTATTTGGCGTGGAAGAGGCAAAAAAGCGTGGCGTTGCAACAATTTATACCATGCACAATGTATATACCTGGAAAAATGATCAGGAGATCAGAGAGTATAGCACTATTTTGAACAATATGGATCGTGTTATTCCGGTATCAAATCTGGTGAAAAACTATTATTTGGCAAGAACGGATGCAGCGCAGGATAATCTGCAGGTTGTCTATAATGGTATTGATTTCGAAGAGCTGAAAGGTGATATTCTGCCTCAGCAGTTGACCAGAGAAAGCCTGGGACTGGCGCGGGAGGATGTAGCAATAGCTTTTGTGGCATCCTTCTATCCGGTGAAATACCAGATTGGAATGATCGGTGTCATGGAGAATCTGATCAAAAAGTATCCGAATGCAAAATTGCTCTTTGTAGGCAATACGGAAAATGGGTACTATGAGCAGTTCCGGGCGGAATATGACAAAAGCCCCGCAAAAGACAACATGCTGTTGGTACCCTATTTCGAACACAAATACATGGGAGCTTTCTTACGAAAGATAGTGGATATCTTTACACTGCCTACCTTACAGGAAGGCTGTAGCAATGCGGTATTGGAAGCAATATTCTGTGATAAGCCCATGGTGTTGACCAATGTGGGAAATGCAATGGATGTGAATCACCTTCCGGGGTGTGTGGTAGTCAGAACAGCCTATGAGGATGTTGTTACCACATCCAATGATCAAATGATCCGGATGTCTCAGTCGAAGATCTCCGGGAATAACCGTGAGCTTACAGAAGCGTTCGCACAGGTAATAGAGCATTTGGAGGAATACAAAAAAGCCGCACAGATATCCGAGGAAGAGAAGAAATTGTACGCAACAGAATATATGGTGCAGCAATATTGCAATATTATTGATGAGGTAACATCGAAAAATGAAAGACGGTAATGTCATCGAAGTTCATAATGTCTATAAAAAATTTAAGAGCTATTACGATAAGAGTACAAGTCTGAAAGAGAAGATCCTGAACAGGAATCGTAGTAAATATCAGGAAAACTGGGTTCTGAAGGGAATTGATTTCGAAGTTGGGAAAGGAGATGCCGTAGGACTGGTAGGATGTAATGGTTGCGGTAAAAGTACGACATTAAAACTTTTGACCAAAATTATCTATCCTGATAAAGGGAATATAGAGATTAAAGGAAGAGTGTCCAGCCTGTTGGAATTGGGTGCCGGATTTCATCCGGACCTTAGCGGATACGAAAATATATATTTGAATGCAGCCGTATTTGGGCTGACTAAAAAAGAGATAGATGGCAGAGTGGATGAGATCATACGTTTTTCGGAATTGGCGGATTACATCAATAATCCCATTCGTACGTATTCGTCCGGTATGTATATGAAACTTGCGTTCTCCGTAGCAATTAATGTAGATGCGGATATCTTGTTGATTGATGAAATCCTGGGGGTCGGAGATGTAAATTTCCAGAAAAAATGTTTTGAGAAGCTGCTCAATATCAAAGAAAGTGGAACAACGATAGTCATAGTATCACACTCCACAGACCAGATTGAAAAAATATGTAACAGAAGTATCTGGTTGGAAGATGGAAGGATCAAATATCAGGGCGAGCCGAAAGAAGTACATGCAAGATATTTGGAGCGTATGAGTGAAAAGAGAATCGAACAGATTCAAAAAGAAGAGGATGAGCGACTACAGGAGGAGAGCCGGCATAGAGTAAAGGAATGTTCTGAAGATGAACGGCAAAAATACGAAGAATTACAGCGTGCCAAAGAAAAAGAGAAGGATAGATTAATCAAGGCGGCACAAAAAGAACTGGACTATCAGAGACAACTGATCAGCCAGATCGAAGAAGAGAAGAAAAATCAGCAGAATATGCAGAATACTGCAGAGGAAAAAAGACAGCAATTGATTAAACTGCAGGAGGAAGTTATAAGACGAAAAGGAGAAAACGATAAGGCAGCTTATTTCCAAAGCGAGAAGGCAAGGCTGGAAGTAGTTGTACAGGAAAAAAATGCTGAACTGGAGCGTTTGGATTCCGTCATTCGTGAGAAGGCAGCGGAGATCAATAGATTGAATTCGGTAATAAAAGGGAAAGATCAAAATCTTGAGAGTGCCCTGATAGAGAAAAATGCAGAGATCCAACGTCTCGAGGGCATTATCAGGGTTAAGGAAACAGAGAATGAAGCACTTCGGGAAAAAGTAACTGAGAAAGGATAGGATAAAATGAATATTCTGCTAGATGCTTATTTTGACCGGAATTTTGGTGATGATCTGTTTGTAGACACTATAACAAAGCTTTATGGTAAATACAAATTTTATACCTTTATGGAGAACTATCCTCCCGAGATTCAAAAGTGGGCTGAAAAGATTCCTAATCTATATCTGTTGCCGGAATGTCCGGTGATGCTCAGAAAGGGATTTTTTGATGCATATATTTGTGTGGGAGGAGATATTTTCCCGGATGGGGGAGACTTCTCCAAGAGGCAGTCTTGGGTAGATGCTGTGAAGGCGGTAAACGGGAAAATATTCTTTTTGGGATTCAATTTGTTTACAGATTATAGAGAGCAGACACAGCAGGAAATCACAAAATTGATGAAAGACGCTGATGTGATTGCCCCTAGAGATGAAAAATCTGTGGAACTGTTGAGAAAATGGATGCCGGAGAAGAAAATTTCAGTTATGGCCGATGTGGGCTTTTTAGCGGGATGGACTAAGAAAGATACACATGAAGTTAAACAAATTACAAGACTTGGCATTGCTGTGCGAAGACCCGGATACGCGGACGAAGAGTCAATGGCTGTATATGACGAAACCATTGCAGATGTTATTAATAAATTCCTGCTGGAAGACGCCGGAAGAGAGGTTATACTGCTGGCGTTGTCTAATGGCTCAGTAAGAGATGAAGAAGTAGCTGCTGCCATTACGGAGAAGGTGATGGAATCAACACGCGTGAAGATCCGGGTTTATGACGGGGACCTTGAGTATATACAACAGGAACTGAAACAATGTGATTTTGTGATTTGCACACGATTTCATGCATTAGTAGCATGTATTGCCATGGGAATCCCGTATTGTCCGGTGAATTATGAGATCAAAATGGACAATCTTCTGCAGGAACTTGGATATAAAGGTGAAAAAATTCGCTTTGATGAAATCAAAGTTTTAAAAGAACACTGGAATTCTATCACAGCACTACCGGCAGAAGACGGGATCATGGATGCAGAAAAAATGTCTGGATATTTGGAAAAAGGTAAGACTGTGATAAGCACGGTCGATGAATTGCTCGCAACTTGGAATACAACACCATTTGCAAAAAAAGATGCTTCCGGAACCAGGTGTGAAGAAAAAGACACTATCAAAGAATGTCAGAAGATAATCTCACAATATCTGAAGACCATAGAGGATTGTCAGAAAACAAATGCTGAATATTTTAAGCTTATTGGAGAGATTAATGCGGACAAGGTCAGGGAACAGGAACTCTTGCAGAAGCAGACAGCAGAATTGGAAAAGGTGATCAGTGAAAAAACAGCCATACAGGATAGACTTTTGGAAATGCAGATGGATGTGGAGAAAAAGCAGAAGGTACTGGAAGGTATGAGCGAGTTTTTTGTAGAAGGCAGAAGAAAGCAACTGATGAAAAAAATAGCTTTGTTTCATAAAAGTGGAAAAAAAGATTTGGAAGCAAAATGGAAGCTGTTAGAGGACTATTTTAGCAAATAATGTCAAGAGAAATACGAGGGGAGAAAAACGAATGAAAAACAAACTATTGTATATTGCGCTTACTATAGTGCTCTCAGCAATGCCTGTTACAGTAAATGCAGCAGAAGTTACGGTAAGTGGAAATGAACTGCCGGATGTTAATAGTTCGCAGGCAACACAGGATGAAACACCCCGGGAGGAATGGTGGAAAGAAAAGGATAACTTCGGTTATGTGGAATTCCCGCATACGGTCCATAGCATCAAAGAGGGAGTACACGGTGTTTCGGCAGACAGGTACACCAGTCTGCCAATAACATATGATGCGAGGACGCGGGGACAGGTAAGCAGCATTAAAAACCAGAATCCATGGGGAACCTGTTGGAGCTTTACTACCATGGGTGCTATGGAGAGCAGTCTGCTGAGTCAGAAATACTACAGCAATGTGGATCTCTCGGAATATCATCTGATCAATTACAATTACCAATCGATGGTGGATCCATTGTCCGGAACGGCTGGAGATAGTGTGAAATACAAGGGGACGATTACACAGTATATGGATGTAGGAGGTGCTGTCAGTATTGCGTATCATGCACTTGCCAACTGGATGGGAGCAGTAGATGAGGATGTGACCGGATATCCGACCGGAAAAGTGGAAATGCTGGAACATACTACTGAGAAGGCATATTTACAAGACATTGTCCATTTACAGCAGATGTACGAATTGTATAAAGGTGATGTCGGGGCAGTGAAGACCGAGATCATGAATTATGGTGCTGTGGCAGCTAGCTTCTATTATGATGATGCATATTTTAATGAAAATACAGCGGGTTATTATAATGATGTGTATGATTATAGTAATCATGCGATTCTAATTGTAGGATGGGATGATAACTACAGCAAAGACAATTTCCTGTCAGCTCCCTCTGTGGATGGTGCATGGCTGGTGAAAAACAGTTGGGGGACGTATTTCGGAGACGATGGTTATTTTTGGTTATCTTATGAGGATACATCCTTGCAAGATGATATGTATGTTCTGGTAGCGGAGACATCGGATAACTATGATCATAATTATCAGTATGACGGATCTTATATGGACTTCAATATAGAAGGAACCAGTGCAGCGAATGTTTTTCAGATCGCAAAGGGAGATACCAAGGAGGTTTTAGAGGCGGTAAGCTTCCAGATGCCGAGTACTAATACAAAGTATAGCATTCAGATTTATACAGATCTGAATAATGCATCCAATCCGACGAGTGGAATAGCGCAATTGGATAAACCGTTGACGGGAGAGACTCTCTATCAGGGATATTATACCGTAAAGCTGCCGGAAGGAATCGAACTGAATCCCGGACAGACATTTTCTGTGGTGATAGAAATAGAGGAAGGCACACCGGTATTTGTTATTGAGGGAAGCTATGTATGGAATAATACGACATATACCTCTGATGCCGGAGAAAATCAGAGCTTTCTTGACTATACAGGTAACGGAAACTGGGAGGATGTCGGAAGAGAATATGGAGGAAATCTCCGTATTAAAGCATTCACCAGTGATACTAATATCGAAAAAGATCACATCAGTCTGGGTGAAGAAGATGTGGAACTCACTGTAGGTGAGGAAAAGCAGCTCAAGGTGCTGTATAACGGTGTGGAAGAAGCACCGGAAGATAACGATCTGTATGAATGGAAAGTGACGGAAGGTGATGCAGTGGTAGTAGACTCTGTGGGGAAAATCACTGGTAAGAAGCAGGGAACAGCTACTATTACATGCACTGCAAAAGAAAATGATGAACTGCAGGCAACGGTCCGGGTGATTATAAAAACAGGATTTGAAGATATCAGAACGACAGAATGGCAGTATCCTTTCGTTATAAAGATGTATGAGAATAAAGTCATGACCGGAAAAAAGCAGAACATCTTCGGTACCAACGATAAACTTTCCAGAGCTGAATTTGTGACGATGTTGTATGCATATGCCGGAAAACCCGATGTTACCTATCAGAATATTTTTAAAGATGTTGCGGAAAATGACTGGTATGCATTGCCGGTATCCTGGGCATACGAACAGGGAATTACGAAGGGGTATGGAGATAAATTCGGCAGCGCGGATACTATTACCAGAGAGCAATTGGTACTAATGCTTTACAAATATGCTGAAATGCTTGGAAAGGATATGAACTACACTCCGGGGGGAGCGGAGAAATATCCGGATGCAAATCAGATTAGTGGTTATGCTTATACTGCAGTGGAATGGGCAATCGCCAATGGAATGATCAGCGGAAGAGGGGATCAGCTTGCACCGCAGGGAACTACGACCCGTGCGGAATGTGCAGCAATTATGAGCAGATTTATGGAAAGGTGAGTTCATGAAAACGACTAAGACTGCATTTATCACAGCGTTTTTGGGCGGGATAATAGCACATCTCTACATATACACCAATACGATACCTAATTTCGACGGTATCAGCAGGGTGTATGATGAGCAGCAGATGACTGTATCGGGCAGATGGTTTCTGCACTATGCATCAGGTATTTACGGATACATGCAGAATCCTATGCTGATAGGTGTTCTTGCTATGTTTTTTCTTGCAGTTGCAGCAGTGTTAACAGTGAATTTATTTTCTGTGAAAAACAATACGATTGCAGGAGCGTGGGGGCTGCTCTCTGTCCTCACACCTGCGATCGCCTATACTAATACCTATACATTTACAGCGGCAGCCTATTGCTTCTCGATCTTACTTGCGGTAATGGCAGTATGGCTCGTAGCCAACAAAGGTTATAGAGGATTCCTTATCGGATGTATTGCACTGGCGTTATCTATGGGAATCTATCAAGTGTATGTGACAGTGGCAATTACACTGTCTTTGTATCTTATACTTGGAAAAGCACTGGAGGAGGGAAGTACCGTAGGGGAGACCTTCCTGAGTGGAGTGCGACAGGCTGCTTTTCTGATAACAGGTACTCTGCTTTATTATGGAATTCTGAAAATCTTTTTATGGAAAAAGAATCTGAAATTGCTGTCCTATCTGGGGATGAATCAGGTCGAACAGGGATATCCGGTAGGACAACTGGGTCAAATTATGGCAGACACCTATAGAGAGGTGGCAGCCTATTTCTTTTATAATACCCACACCTCATACAACGGAGCTGCGCTACGGAGCATTGCAGCTATTTTAGTACTGACATGTGCAATACTGCTTCTGGGCTGCTATCTGGTGCAGAATTTTAGAAAAGAGAATATTTTGAAAATAACAATAGGAGTAATCATGATCATCCTGTTACCGTTGGGCGTTAATTTTGGAAAAGTAATGAGCCCTTTTACGGCAACAAGTCCTATCATGAAGTACTCCTATGTCTACATATGCTTGCTGCCTGTGATCCTTCAGGGATATGTAAAACAGACAGAGCGCATCAAAGATTATTTTGTAAAAGCGGGTGTGACGGGAGCTTGTCTCTTCGCGTTTGTATTCTGGCAACAGGATAACACACTGTATACCATGTTAAATCAGGTGCACAGAGCAACTCTCAGTTTTGTAACCAATGTGGTAGGCAGGATTGAAAGCTGTCCCGGCTACTGGATGGGGATGCCTGTGGTCATCGTAGGAGGTTACCCGGCAGATCGTTATGATACAGATCTTGTCGTCTATGACTGGGTGGAACAGGGAGCGATCCTGTCCTCTTCTGTGATCCCACTGAATAAGCATATCTATTACTATATGCAGGACTGGCTTAATGTTCCGATCGAGGAACCGGCGCAGGAAGTGTTTGAAGAGGTTGCAGCATCAGAAGTATTCCGCAATATGCCGCTCTATCCGGATGATGGAAGTGTACTGATATACGATGGAAAGGTCATCGTAAAAATGCAGGAGGAATATACACCGAGAGCACAGTATGAGATAGATTACGAAAACAGAAGATAAAAAATAAAAGCACTTGTGAGGAGGACAATATGCGTACAACGGGAATTAAAAGACTTGTGGCGATGACTATGGCAGTATGTGTACTGGCGGGAATGATGCCGCAGAATGTGAGAGCTGAGGAAGCGGCTGCACAGACTGAGACAGCAGTGTCAGAAGAAACAAGCTCTCAGGAAACACAATCAGAGGAAATACAGCCGGAAGAAACCATGACACCGGAAACACAAGAATCAGTGACATCTGTGTCGGGGAATGAACCGGCCGTAGAGCCGTCCCCGGAACCTTCATCAACTCCGGCGGCGACAGAGGAACCCATGGCAGGGATGTTCCGGATGCCGAATATCGTCAGATCCGGTGATCAGACCCCTGTCAGCAGGATCCAGTGGCTGAAAGAATTAACCACTACCTTTGACATGACAGTGGAGAAGGATAATTATCCGGATAATTACTATTCAGATATTGATTCTTCCTATGCGGATTATTATACCGTAATGCTTGCCACCGAGTTCGGACTGGTGGATGTGGAAGCCGGTGAGGCATTTGAGCCGGACCAGGCAGCATCCAGAGAATTCGCAGCCCATTCCCTGAACCTGTGTATGGGATATATCAACGAAGATGACTATACCTTTACAGATCAGAGTGATGCGGAATATGCGGATGATCTGCAGATCGCCGTCAAACGTGGCTGGCTGGAACTGGCAGACGGTAAAGTACTTCCGAAGAAAGCCTTAACCGCAGAAGAGAAAGATGTAATGATCACGGATGCCAGAGACGCAGTGGCATCTACGAAAATTGATCCGGACTATCAGAATGCCTATACCTTCGCGGAGGGTGTTATCGTACTGCCGGAAGGAACTGTGGCAGAACTTACCGGAGAGAATGAACTCACCCTGTATTCCTGTGACACAGAATTGAAGGCAGGAGATATTTTTGCAGTGGTACAGGAAGATTTTCCTGTAGTAAAAAAGGTCATTAGTGTCGCTACAGAAGAAGACAAAATGATCGTTCAGGTGGAAAGTGTTGCAACAGAGGAAGCTTTTCAGGATATTGATGTGGAAGGTTCCCTGTCTGCAGATCTGACCCAGATCCAGGCGTTCAGTGATCAGGTAGCTCTTACCTATATCGCAGGCGGTACGCAGGAGCAGAACTGGGAAGATGGCACGGAATATACAGATGCAGAAGAAGTAAGCCCCGAGGAGATCACGGCAGTCAGAGCGCAGCTTTCCTATGACATTCCGGAGGCAGTGCGCAAGGAATATAATCTGGCGAAAGGCATGAAAGCCACCATCGATTGTGTAATCACCAATGTGACGCCGGATTATAAGATATCCCTAAAAGAAGCATACTTTAATGTATCAGCGACAGCAACATTCACCTGCAATGTAAGCCTGGATGTACTGGAGGCAATCGGTGTGGCTCCCAGCATTGAGCTGGTGAGGGTACCGGTGGGTGTTGTAGGCTATATGTCCGCATCATTGGAATTAACTTTAAAAGGAAACATCACATTAACTTTGGTGGAGAATATTTCTGCCGGAGTGCAGTACAAGAATGGAACTCTTCGACTGGTATCGGACTTCCATAAGCAGGCATTTACTATTCAGGCACAGGCAGAGGCTTCCGCAGGTATCAAACTGGCAGCAGGATTCGATGTGGTGGCACTGAAAGGTTCTATCTATGGAAGACTTGGAGCCAAAGCCACGATACAGATGCAGACTTATGATGACGGGAAGACTCCGACGCGCTGTACTCATATGCAGGCGTATATGTATGCATCCGTTGGAGCAGATGTCAAGGTAGATCTCGTAGTGTGGAAAAAGTCCTGGAGTAAATCCTATGAAATCTACGGTGCCGGAAACAGCCCGGTGAGAGTAGCGTTCCATTATGAGGATGGAACAGCCGTGCCGAAATGTACCAGAGATGGTTCAGAGGATGGAAATCCCGGAAGCGGTGGAGGAACCAGCCCTGCAAAGAAATGGAAATACTACACGCCTGCCAGCTCCCGCTATGGCTACAATGGAGCCAGTGGTGGTGTGGATGCTAACGGAAATGAATATAGTATCTTCGAGTATTCTCTGGATGACGCCAAGAACGCAACTATTACAAAGTATCAGGGTAACGTGTCAGCACTGAGTATTCCGGATGCGTTGGATGGATATCCTGTGGTAGGGATTGCAGCAAATGTATTTGAAAAAAATAAGCAGCTAAGAGTGGTAGTGATTCCGGATAGTGTGATAAGTATAGGAAGATATGCATTTTCGGAGTGTAGTAATTTGACAACAGTGATTTTATCGAAGAATGTAACCAATATGGGTTATGAAGTATTTAATAACTGTGACAAATTGACCAGTATAGAGATACCGAAGAGCCTAGAAAATACAGAAATAGGAGGGTATTCTCAAACAGGAGTATTCCGTGACTGTGACAATTTAAAAAATATTACATTTGAAGAAGGAACGACGAGAATAGCAAGAGGTCTTTTTGCAAATTGCCCAGGAATTGAGCAGATAACAATACCAAATACAGTGACAGAGATCCAGGACCTGGCATTTTATGGTTGTAAGAACTTACAGAGTATAACAATTCCTGAGAGCGTAACGAGCATAGGTAATAGGGGATTTACAGATAATGTATCTTTGCAGGAAGTAATGCTCCCGAATTCCATTACGGATATGGGAACTTATATCTTCTCAGGTTGTACGTCTCTTCAAAAGGTACATATTCCGGAGCGACGTAAGAACATAACGGAAGGAACTTTCCAGAACTGCACCAGTCTGCAGAGCATTGAACTTCCGGACGGATTGCAATATATCCGCAAGTATGCTTTCCAGGGCAGCGGTCTGACAGAGATCACAATCCCTGATAGTGTAATAGAAATAGAAGACAGTGCGTTCAGAGAATGTGCTGATCTCAGTAAGGTGACATTGGGTGAAAGAGTAAAGACACTGGGACAGTATACTTTTTATAAATGTCCTGTGTTATCCGGTATTGCACTGCCAGACAGTCTGACAACGATGGGAATCTATTGTTTTGCGGAATGTGACAAACTGGCTGCAGTTACTTTTGGAACCGGACTGACGAAGGTCCCTTCTTATGCATTTAATCTCTGCCAGTCATTGAAAAAGATTGAGCTGCCTTACCGCCTGCAGACAGTGTATGCAAATGCATTTACGAACTGTACCTCCCTGACAGAGGTGACGATTCCACGGAATACCAGCAGTATAGCTTCCAATGCGTTCAGTTATCCAACGAAGATGACAGTATATGGTATTACCGGAACTTATGCGGAGACCTATGCAAAGAGTGTCGGTGCGAAATTCGTTAATAAAGAAGTGAAGGCAACCAAGGTGCAACTGAGTGAGACCAATCTGAGCATCAACAAGGGAGAGACCACAACATTAATTCTGACGGTTACTCCACAGAACTTTACGGACGAAGTCACCTGGAAATCCTCTAATACAAACGTGGTAACGATCAGTGATGCGGGTGTGGTGACCGCTAAGGCAGCGGGAACGGCAACAATCCGCGTTACGGTAGGCAGTGTTTCGGCTTCCTGCAAGGTGACTGTGTTACAACCGGTTACATCGATCAGTCTGAACAAATCTTCCCTTACGCTGGAAGGTGGAGACAGTTTTACTCTGGTAGCAAGTGTATATCCTTCGGATGCTTATAACAAACAGGTGAAATGGAGTACTTCGGATGAAAGAGTAGCTTCGATTGACCAACAAGGTAATGTGACTGCCACAGGCAAGGGAAAAGCAACGATTACTGCGATGGCAGCGGATGGAAGCGGAGTGTACCGCAACTGTACGATAACTGTTAACAGTACCACCACAAAAGTAACTGACATCAGTAAATTTGCCAGTGCTCATCCTTATGAGAATAACTGCTCCGATAGCTGGATCTATACAAAGCAGGGAGCATCTGCACTGGAAGTAACCTTCTCTAAGGAGACAGAAGTAGAGGATGAATTCGATTTCCTGTACATCTATGATCAGAATGGAAAGGAAATAGGAAAATATACAGGAACCGGGCTCGCAGGACAGAGCATTACCGTAAAAGGTAACACCGTTAAAGTAAAACTGGTCTCTGACGGACAGGGAACGGCATACGGATTCCGTGTGACACAGGTCAAGGAAGTGGCAGAATCCACTCCCACACAACCGGTAGAAGAAAAATTTACGGATGTGCAGTCTGGTGCATGGTATGTGTCCGCAGTGCAGTACGCGTATGACAACGGCATCATGGGAGGCAAGTCGGAGACGGTCTTCGCTCCGGAAGCCAATCTGACCCGTGCCGAGTTTGCAACCGTACTTTACAGCCAGTCCGGCAAACCTGCCGTGACCTATCGTCCGGTATTCAAGGATGTCGAAAAGGGAGCCTGGTACAGCAGCCCCGTACTCTGGGCATATGATAACGGTATTGTCAGCGGTTATGCGAACGGGAACTTCGGTACTTCCGACAACATCACCAGAGAACAGCTTGCCCTGATGATGTATAAGTATGCGAAAACAAAAGGCTACGACACCACCGCAGAGAGCGGTATGTTACAGAAATTCTCGGATGAAGCACAGATCAGTACCTGGGCAAGAGAGGCAATCCAGTGGGCAGCCAGTCACGGAATCATGTCCGGTAAAGGAAACGGAGCGGACGGCAAACCGTTACTGGATCCCCAGGGCAACGCTACCAGAGCAGAGTGTGCAGCCATGATGAAGAAGATGCTCACGATGAATTAAATGAAAAAAGGAGATGATACATTATGCAAAGAAAATGTCTGTTATATGTACTTGCCATGATGACGGCACTTGGAATGAAAGGAATGCCGGCAAAGGCTGCGGAAATTGCGGAGACTGAAATAGTCACTTCTGTAGAGATAAGTGAGGATATTACAGAGAAAACGGAAATAGTAGCTAACCAGATTGGTGTAAGCAGAGCCTATTTTGCTATAAAAATTCCTATGGATCTAGTAACCAGAGAGATGCTGACAGAGAACCACGCAACAGTTCTCTGTCTGGAAAGAACCGACAAAACCGGTGCTTATACCGATTATAACAGAGTCCCTATACAGCATGATGATACTATTGAAGAGGTTGATGGTTTCTACACGATGAATCTTAAGGCATCGTATCTGTTGGCGGATACAACGTATGATGTAAAGCTGGTATATAAGTCCGGAGAACAGACAATAGATCTGACAAAAACGATTCAGATTACAACAGAGGAAAATGTTACCTACACGGAAGAGGACATTCCAGACGAGCGTTTGCGTGAGGCATTAAAAGAGGCTTTGGAACGTACAGGCGGGATTTTGGATAAGGCACATTTTGAAGATGTTTATTATTTGGAATTGTCCCGCGATAAAGTAGGCGGAAGGATTAAAAACTTAAAAGGCATTGAATTGTTTGAAAATCTTGGCGTCATTGAAATCAATGATCAGAAGGTAAGAGATATTTCGATATTGGCACAGTGTAAGAAAATTGGGAGAATTACTGCAAATAATAACAGGATTGAAACAATACCTGATCTGTCAGGCCTGGAACAGTTAGTAGATCTAGAATTAAAAAATAATAGAATTCCGGAAGAGGAGTTCAGCAGTTCGAATACAAATATTCCGGAATATCTGCGGACGGAATCCTGGCTTAATTACACGAAAAAAAATCAGAAGAGGTTAAATTTTGTTTTAACAGATTCTTATTATGTGAATCAGGATGACCGGTATGATATGCAGGTTGCGGTAGAAAATGGCAACCATTATGATTGCGATTATACTATGTCTGTCTATGATGGAACAGGGCTTGTTGTGGATCATCAGCCGGTTGAGATACCAAGGGGATCAGAGATTGGCTTCTACTTTGAGGGTATTGTTCCGAAGGCCGGTAAGTACACTTTTACCTTTGTACTGTATGATGACAATGAGGAAGTGGCAAGAACCACAGAAGAAATAGCATTCAAGGAAGAAAGAGTATATCTTCCGGAGATTCAAAAAGAATATGATACTGTAAAAAAGGTATCCTTCACTGCTTATGTATATAACACCAAGCAGACGATAACAACAGCACGCTTGGTGGGAGAGGATGGAACGGTGATAGCGGAGCAGACCGTTCCAACGAAGAATTGTACTAAGGTATATAAGGACTATCGTTATGTAGGAACATTTTCTAACAACTATGGGATTTATCAGGAGTCCACAAATGTATATACTGTATTCACACTGACAGACAGACCGCAGGGTGGCGAATACCATGTGGATTATGTGCTGGCGGACGGCACGATATACCAGAGCCAGACAGCTCTCATTATTGAGAAGGATTTCCCTTTCGTGGATGTAGATCTCTCCTCTTGGATGTATAGCGGAATTGATTATGTTTATCAGAGAAATATTATGACGGGTAAGTCCGGCACACGCTTTGATCCTAATGGAGCCATGACAAGAGCGGAATTCGTCACAACACTCTATAGTATGCAGGGCAAACCCGGAGTAAGCTATGAGGACAAGTTCACGGATGTTGTCGATGGGCAGTGGTATACAAAACCGGTTATGTGGGCATATCAGAATAAAGTTGTCAGCGGATATGCAAATGGTGCTTTCGGTACCAGCGATAAGATCACCAGAGAACAACTGGCTCTTATGATTTATAAGTATGCAAAGGACACCTGTGGGATGAAAGTGACCGTTGATAAGGATGCACTAGAACGCTTTGACGATAAGAATAAGGTCAGTGACTGGTCTCGGGAAGCTTTGCAGTGGGCGGTTACCAATGGAGTAATGAGTGGAAAAGGCAATTCTTTGGATCCTGTTGGCAATGCTACCAGGGCGGAATGTGCGGCAATGCTCAAGAAATTAATGGAACAGATGGCTAATTAACATCAGAAAAACCACAACGGACAATACCGCACTGGTGACAGGAAAGGAGCATACAGAAGACAACGACTGTCCGTAAGGATTTTAATAGATACCATGAGGAGGAAATACAATGTTTAAAAGAATGATGGCATTCGGTCTGACGCTGGCAATGTTGCTTGGCGATACCGCATTGCCTGTAAAAGCAGCAGAGGTTCAGGAGACTACTGTTGTAGAAACACAGGCAACAGAAGATGCAGAAACATCCTCTGTCTCCGACAATGAGGGACAGCAGGAAGCAACCTCGACACCGGAAGCAACACCGACACCGGAAGCAACCCTTGTACCGGATCAGAAATTGCAGGCAGTCACTGCAACGGAAAAAGAGATCACCTATGAGGCAAGCTGCGATGAGGTAAAAAATACTACAATTTCATATACACTGAAAATTTATGGATATGATAGTGAGCAGGAGTATTACAACTCAGGTAGATCCATAAGTGTCGTAATATCTGAAACAGCGGATTTTGAAAACAAGCGCTGGTGTAGTACCAGTTGTGCAGCAGAAATGGTGGATGGAAAATGGATAATATCTCTGAAAACAGATTTTTCCGGTAAGGAAAATACCACCTATTATATCCGTCCGGTATATTATGACGTGGAGACAAGCGATTATGTTGCGGTTGCAGAAGATATGCAGGTGACGACAAAAACAGCTAAGGTATATAACCTGAATGTGACCTGTCCCGAACCGACGAATACGATTGTGCAATATACGTTCACTTCCGACGATTTCAATGGATGGTCAGAGTTCGATAGTATGCAATATCGTCTTGTAGTATCTGAAACGGAAGATTTCAGTAATGAAAAATTGCTTGGTTTTAGAACTATTGATAATCAGGAAGGGGACGTACATCATTTTTCTGCGGTTGCGTTCTTTGCCGGTGAGGAGAACACAGAGTATTATTTAAAATTGCAGTATTATAGTAACGCAAACAATAGATATGCGGACGTTGAGGGATTAGAGGTTCAGAAAGTCACAACCGGAAAGAAGGTAGAAGGCTGTGGGCTTACTCCCAGCTATGTAGGCGCCGGAGCGCTGAGCTTTGAAGTGAAGGTGGACAGTAGCATTGGCAAGGAAGTTTTAAATAGTAGTATATTGGTTTTACAGTTTGCAGATAACCAGAATTTTACAAATTTGTTATCAGCAAGCGGAGTATTTATTGGAGAGACTGCAGAACCGGAAGAGGATGGAGCATATTACATAAACGCTAACATCGGAGGCGGTGTTATAGCCCCGGAGAAGACCTATTATGCAAGACTATGCTTATATGATTCTTCTTATAATATGTGCCAGACAGTGACAGATCCCGTGAAGGTTACCACGGAGAAAAATGAAGTATATACCGACAGTGATATTCCTGATGAGGAATTGCGCAATGCCATTAAAAATGTAGCAGGCACATTGGATCGTCAGCATTTGGAGGCAATTAATTATTTAAGTGCGGAACGTCAAAAGGGTACCGTGGGAATATCTGATTTAACCGGACTGGAATTACTGCCGTGCCTGCAGACACTGTATCTGCAGAATCAGATGATTACGGATATCTCTGTGCTGGCAAAGTGTACACAGCTAGGTAGCGTAGAGCTTTCCAACAACCGTATCCGCACCATTCCGGATCTCTCTTCCTTAAAGGAAATTTCCTGGTTAGTTCTGAACGGGAACTTTATTCCGAAGGATGAACTTAAGGTAACCAATCAGAATATCCCGGAAAAGCTGAGGACAGCAGATTGGACACAGAGTACCCGGGAATCACAGAGAGAATCCGAGGAGATCGGCTTCAAATTGGCAGATACCTATTATGTGAACAGTGAAGGTAAATATCCTTTACAGGTTGAGATTAATAATACATATTCCTGGCCGGAGTATACATTATCCGTATATCAGGGAGACAAGCTGATCAAGGAAAATGTAGAGGCAACAAGCAAAGTATCCTATTTTAATGTAGCAGACTGGGTGTTGGATGATCTCGCGGCTTCTGCAGGAAGTTACACCTTTACATTTGTGGTATCCGCAGACGGAGCAGAAGTAGGAAGAACTACGCAGAAAGTTACTTTCAGTGATGAAAATATATATGTACAGAATAACAATTATATGAGTCCGGAAGATACTTATGTATCATGGAATCTGTATGTTTATAACATGTCCGGTACAGTAGAAAAGCTTAGATTATTGAATTCCGCCGGAACAGTAGTGTCGGAAAAAACGGATCTGAACCAGAATGCAAATTCATGGGATCCCAGGTACAATAATGTATTCAAAAACAGCTTAATCAGAAATAATCCGATTTCCGTTTCTACATCATACAGCCTTGAGAAATATCTGAAGGTAGGTACCTATACAATCGAACTTGTTATGAAGGACGGCTCTATCTGTAAGAGTGGTACAGTGATTACAGTAACCACAGATCCAATCATAAAGTATGTTTCCACAGGAAGTAATTATGAGAACTCTGTGGATAGCAATGACTTTTTTGTAAGTGTAAGTGGTGCAAATATTGACTGGAAGAAATTGTCCGTAGAGCTTTATGATGGTAAGGACAAAATTTCAGAAAGTCGTGACTACAAGATCACATCCAAAAACTATGCAGTCTTTAGAACTGTGAAAACCTCTGATGTAGAATGGCCCAGACAGATGACTGCCAAGGTATTCTATGATGGAAAACAGATAGAGATTACTAACAATAACGGTAACCTGTGGTCTGACACTTCTTCTTCTCTTTATTATGCAGAATATAATTTGGCAAATAAGACCGTAAGTGTATATGGCAGAAATGTAGAGAACGGTAAGACCTATACCGCACAATTGAGTGGATATAACCAAGCGGGTCAAAGAAAGATATACGCCCAGTGTGATTTCTCGTTTACAGATGGAGAGGCTGAGATAGAATTTTTCACAGAGGATGGTGAAAAGTATGAAATGGATTCTTCTATCAGGCAGTATTATGTCGGCTTGAAGGACAATGGTACAGTATCTATCAATAATCCGATTTATCAAAATACCTATACCTATCCCAGTAACGTAGATGGCTCTAGAATAGCTTATGTAAATGATGGCAGTGTACTTGATGTAGGATCCAGCCTGAATGCTTCTGTATTAACAGAAGATTCCATAGTAACTGCAAAATTGGTTGATAAAGATGGTACATCTCTTGCAGAGACCGGTGTCAGCATAAGGCAATTCCAGAATAACAACGGGGATGCTTATTGGTACTTAGGATATGTATTTAGCGATGTGACACTTATAAACGATAGCCAGTATTATATTGAAGTAACCGCTGATGGTAAAGATTTAGGCAGCATAACGGTCAATGTGCTGGATCCGGAAAAAATATACTATTCTTCATCCAACGTCGGCTATACAATAGACGAAACGAAGATGAGCCTTATTATGAACGGTTTCTGGAAAGATAATATGCAGGCGGATAAGTTCAGAATAGAGATTTCCTCTGCATCAGGAGCCAAGATTGCAAGCATGAACGGTACTGCACTGAATTTAAAAGATTCCAGAGTGTCTGTATCGTTTGATTATGCTTCCTGCTATGATACCCTGAAAGAATATGTGAATATGACTTATAATGTATTCTATGATAATCAGGAGATCCCCTATGCATATGGAGAAGGATATACAAGATCCCTCTATATGTATACATCGAATAATGTCGGATACCTGTTGGATGGAAAGGATTCCAAGATAAATGCTTATGTGGCTACCGGAGTATATTCTTACAGCGGAAAGGCAATGAATGTATACATCTATTTGCCGTACGGAACAACCGCATTAAAGACACTTCAATTTGCAGAGACAAGTAGTTCACAGTATCACTATTTTACCGATGAGCAGTTGGCCGGATTAAAGTATGGACTCAACGGTAAAATGTATGATGTAGTATTGACGGATGGAGACGGTAACTTTATCAGTCAGAGCCGTAGTTATCTGGAAGCACAGAAGGCGTTTAAGTTCGATGATGTAGATAAAAATTCCTGGATGTATACAGGCGTGAATTATGTATATCAGCAGGGAATTATGACCGGTAAGTCCGGTAACAAATTTGATCCGACCGGAGCTATGACAAGAGCAGAATTTGTTACAACGCTTTATAGTATGCAGGGCAAACCCGGAGTAAGCTATGAGGCGAAGTTCACGGATGTTGCCGATGGACAGTGGTATACCAACCCTGTTATGTGGGCATATCAGAATAAAGTTGTAAGCGGATATGCAAACGGTGCTTTCGGTACCAGCGATAAAATCACCAGAGAGCAGCTCGCGCTTATGCTTTACAAGTATGCAAAAGACACCTGTGGAGTAGCAACAACCTTTGATAAGGATGCACTAGAGCGTTTCAACGATAAGGACAAGATCAGCTCCTGGTCCAAAGAAGCTTTGCAGTGGGCAGTTACCAATGGAGTCATGAGCGGTAAGGGAGACAATCTCGATCCGCTGGGAAATGCTACCCGAGCAGAGTGTGCGGCAATGTTAAGAAGTTTCAATATTAATATTCTGGATTGATTTTAAGAAGGTTGAAGGTGAAACTATGTTGAAGAATAAAATTGTATTAGCATATCTTTTGATGTGTTGTACACTGGCAGTGCCTTTGACCGCTCAGGCTGCTTCCGATACTACGGTATCGGAAGCAGTAGAGCTGGAAGTGGCAACGGACGTATCCGGCGGGAATACAGTAGAGAATCCTGTGTTGCCGCAGACAGTCGGAGCACAAGACGCTCCTGCGGTACAGGCATCAGAAGAAACATTTACAGTGGGCGACTGGACATACAAGACAATTACGGGAGGCGCAGGCATTACTGGCTATAGCGGCAGTGATGCCACTATAACACTTCCCACTACGGTTACGTATAATAATAAGACCTATAAGGTCAGATCTGTTGATATGCTTGTATTTGCAGACAATGAGACACTGGAATACCTCACGATTCCTGCACAGATTACCAGTCTGGGTTATCGGGCATTTGACCGGTGTGTAAATCTGAAGCAGATCACTTTCCAGGGAGATATAACTGTGGGTAGTGATTGCGCGTTCCGGGGAGCCGGTGTCAACGGAGACGGAGTGGAAGTAATATTTGAAGACGGAGTAACCACGATTCCGGAAGAACTCTTTTATGGTGGGGATAAGAATTCTTATTTATACGCCAATATTGTAAAAGTGCAGATGTCGGATACAGTTACCTCTATCGGAAGATGTGCCTTTAACAACTGCTATTACTTAACGGATTTTCATCTGAGTGACAAATTGACTTTTATAGGGGAATATGCATTTCAGAATTGTGAAAGTCTGACAAACCTGGATTTCCCGGAAACACTGACGGAAATCAGTGGTGGCGCATACAGCGGCTGCACCGGATTAAAGGAAATAAAGATCAACAGCGACGTTAATGAATATTCTTGGGGCTCTTCGGGGCGCTTTAATGGAGCAGGTGCAAACAGCAGCGGTATCAAAGTCACTTTTTCCGAAGGTGTGACGAAAGTAGGGGAGAACCTGTTCTACGGTGGTGACAAAGAAGCTGGCAGATATGCACATATCACGGAAGTGGTTTTACCGGACACAGTAACATCTATTAGCGGCAGAGCATTTCAGAATTGCTATGACTTGAAAGAAATCACTCTGAGTAATAAATTGGCGGCGATATATTATGATGCATTTAATGGGTGCACTTCTCTGAATAACATAATTTTTCCGGAGACACTTGGAAGTATCGGCGATGGAGCTTTTGCCGGCTGTACCTCTCTGAACCGTATTGTACTTCCGGAAAACATGACAGATCTGGGTGATGGAGCATTTAACGGCTGTAGTAATCTGCAATATATTGAAATTCAGGGGAATGTAAATGCAATTTTCAGTAGCAATAAAGCCTGTTTTGGCGGGGCAGGATCCAAGCAGCAGAAGCTGGAGGTGGTATTTGGCCCCAAGGTTACAGTAATCCCCAGATATTTGTTCGCAACCGAAGCGACAAAGACGGATAATACGCATGCGTTTATTACAGATGTGACGGTTCCGGATAGTGTGACAGAGATTCAGGCGGGGGCTTTCTATAACTGTTACAGTCTCAAGAATATTAAGATTGGTAATAATGTGAAGAAGGTCGGAGATGCGGCTTTTTATGATTGCGTGGTACTGACAGAAGTAGAACTTGCCAACAGAACCGCAGAAATCGGAGATTCCGCATTTTCCAATTGTTCCGGGCTAAAGGATATTTATATTTCCAAATCGGCACAAACCTTGGGAAAGGATATTTTTGCCGGCTGCAATGATCTGATTATGCATGCACCCAGGAACAGCGTTGCAGCGCAGTATGCAAAAAACAACAATATTACGCTGGTAGAGACTACCGCAGTAGAAGACGCGTTCAGTGATGTGGAGGATGGAGCCTGGTATGTACCTTCGGTTCAGTATGTTTATGATAATAAGCTTATGACAGGAAAGGGCGACAGATTCGGAACTTATGATAATCTGACGCGAAGTGAATTTGTAACGACACTTTACAGCCGGGCAGGAAAGCCTGCAGTAACATATCGTCCGATCTTCAAGGATGTAGAAGAAGGGGCCTGGTATGCTGCACCTATTATGTGGGCATACGAGAACGGCATCGTAAGTGGTTATGCGGACGGAAACTTTGGAGTGTACGATATGATTTCCAGAGAGCAGCTTGCACTGATGATGTACAAGTATGCAGAACTGCAGCAATATGATACTTCTTATGAGAATGGAACATTGTCTGCCTTCTCTGACGGAAAGCAGGTCAGCACTTGGGCACAGAATGCCGTGCAGTGGGCTACAACCCATGGAATTATGTCCGGAAAGGGAAAGGGCAGTGATGGAAAGCCTATTTTGGATCCTCAAGGTAAAGCGACTCGTGCGGAATGTGCAACGATGATTTGGAAATTCTTCAGTATACAAGAATAAGAGTGTTGTCGTAGAAAAAAATATAGGGGGAGCGTTATTGCTCCCCCTATATTTTTTACAGTATTATTTTTCTAAATCGATTGTCTTGAGTAATTCTTTGATCTGTTCTACGCTTAACCATTCGGTATTATTACCTGAGCTATAGGAAAATCCTTCGGGGACTCTCTTGCCGGTAGGCACTGCACGTCTGGATTCGCTCCATACCATCTGGGGATATACAATAAAGTGTTTATCATATTCATAAGTATTCAGGGAATCTTCCACAGTTACCATAATTTCATGAAGTTTTTCACCTTCACGAATTCCTACTTCCGGCATTTCACATCCGGGCAGCATTGCCTGGGCCAGATCTGTGATTTTGAAAGAAGGAATTTTAGAGATAAAGGTCTCACCACCCTTGGATTCTTCCAAAGCCTTGATAACCAGTTCAACACCCTGCTGCAGGCTGATCCAAAATCGTGTCATGCGATAATCGGTAATGGGAAGCTCGGTTCCACCATTTTTAATTATATTATTAAAGAATGGAATGACTGACCCACGGCTACCGGCTACATTACCATAACGAACGATGGAGAAGCAGATGTCCTTGCTTCCGGCATAAGCGTTGGCAGCGATAAACAATTTATCGGATACCAGCTTGGTGCCACCGTACAGATTAACAGGATTAACAGCCTTGTCCGTGGACAGGGCAACTACTTTTTTAACACCGGTATCCAGAGCAGCATCAATGACATTCTGTGCGCCGTGGATATTAGTCTTGATAGCCTCCGCGGGATTGTATTCGCACGCGGGTACCTGCTTGAGAGCTGCAGCATGGATGACGTAATCTACACCTTCAAATGCTCTGGTCAGGCGCTCCTTGTCTCTGACATCGCCGATGAAGAAGCGAAGCTTGCTGGCATACTGCTTGAATTCATTCTGCATGATGAACTGCTTGAATTCATCACGGGAATAGATAATGATCTTCTTTGGATTGTAATTGTCCAGTACGTATTTGGTAAAAGCCTTACCAAAGCTGCCGGTGCCACCTGTAATCAAAATGGATTTATCATCTAATAACATAATGTCCTCACTTTCGATACTAAAAATTCTTATACATCATAACATATTATGTGGAAAAACGCAATTATTACAAGCAAACGCCCATGGCAATTATTCGGTGGATGTGATATTATAGTGAAGAAATAATATAGTCCGAGATATAGAAGCATCAATTGTCAGATTGATAAAACAGAGAGAGTAAGCTATGAATATGATACTTTTGTCGGGCGGATCAGGACAGCGTCTATGGCCGTTGTCTAACGAGATTCGGTCCAAACAGTTTATTAAAATATTCCATACAGAGGACGGTGGCCTGGAGTCTATGGTACAGCGGGTGTATCGTCAGATACATGAGGTGGATCCGGATGCCAGAGTAACCATTGCCACTTCAAAAACACAGGTTTCATCCATATACAGTCAACTGGGACAAGAGGTGGGAATCTGTATAGAACCCTGCCGTAGAGATACTTTTCCGGCAATTGCACTGGCAGCGGCATATCTGAAAGATGTGCAGGGCGTAGCAGAGAATGAGCCCATTGTGATCTGCCCGGTGGATCCCTATGTGGAGAAGGATTATTTTGAGGCATTGCAGGACTTGTGCGACCGCGCCGGAGAATCAGATGCGAATCTTGTATTGATGGGAATTGAACCGACCTATCCCAGTGAAAAATACGGTTATATCATACCTGAGACAGCAAAGCAGCTGAGCCGCGTGACGATGTTCAGGGAGAAACCCACCAAAGAAGTGGCAGAAGAGTACATTGCCCAGGGAGCACTGTGGAACGGTGGGGTATTTGCCCTCAGACTGGGATATGTATTGAAGCGAGCACATGAATTGATTGATTTTACGGATTACGAAGACCTGTTTCACAAATATGATACGTTACAGAAGATCAGCTTCGACTATGCAGTAGTAGAGAAGGAACCCGAGATAGAAGTAATGCGTTTCGCGGGAACCTGGAAGGATCTGGGGACCTGGAATACACTGACCGAGGCAATGGACAGCAATTGTGTCGGTGAAGGCGTTCTGAATGATACCTGTGAGAATGTACATGTGGTGAACGAACTGAATGTACCAATCCTGTGCATGGGATTAAAGGATATCGTCGTGGCAGCCAGCCCCGAGGGAATTCTGGTATCGGATAAGGAGCAGTCCAGCTATATCAAACCGTATGTGAATCAGTTTGACCAGCAGGTAATGTTCGCGGAAAAGTCCTGGGGAAGCTTCCGGGTACTGGATGTGCGTGACCACAGCATGACGATCAAAGTGACACTGAATCCGGGACACCGGATGAATTACCACAGTCATGATTTCCGGGATGAAGTATGGACGGTGATAGCCGGAGAAGGCCGTGCGGTGATCGATGATGTGGAGCGTAATGTGAAGGTTGGAGATGTGCTGACGATGAAGGCTGGGTGCAAACACACGATTATTGCAGATACGGAACTGCAGGTGATCGAAGTACAGATCGGCGATGAGATCAGCGTGCATGATAAACATAAATATTAAATCTGAGGAATAATAAGGGCGGAGAAGGAACAAAAAGAGAAAAATTGATATATTAAGACAGCTACGAGGGAGCAGATGGGAGATACACAGAAGATGACAGAACAGAAGAAAAGATATACAATCCTGGGTATATTTGTGGCAATGTTTCTTTTTGGTGCTTTTTTTCTGCACGAGACAGGTGTGTATTTTGATGAACGTTCGGAAGAAGAAATCCTTTATATGAATATTCTGCAATACGGCGAGACTTTACGAATCTCGAAGATCACGAATTGGTTTGAAGGGAAGGACGAATATCATCCAATCTGCGAATCAATAGAAAAGGATCACGGAAGTGCTTTGTATTATTTGTGCGGATTGTTGTTAATGAAGTTGGATCAGCATTCAGATGCAACCGAATTAAAGAGTGAGATATGGCATGCGTATACATATGCATTGTTTTTCCTCGGCGTAATCTATATGTACCGTTTGTTATGGGAATTATTTCGGAACAGGAAAACGGCACTTTTAGGAACCTTTATGTTGTTTCTGACCCCAAGGATATTTGCAGATGGATTATACAATAATAAGGATACAGTACTGATGTCCCTGATTATTGTTATGCTATTTTATGGGATTCGTTTTATTAAGTGCAGGGACTTTTTAAATGCATGTCTGTTGGGAATCTGTGCCGGATTTTGTAGCAATCTAAAAATTAGTGGAATATATGTATTTGCATTGATTGGTGGATTTTATTTGTTGAAGCTTACGATAGACAAAAAATGGAGCATGAGAACATTTTTGGTGGGACTTACAGCAGCGATAATCGGCTTTTTATGTTATTTGGTGCTGACTCCTGCAATTTGGGGACGAGGGTTCCAATTGCGAGAATTCCTGCTTTGGAATCTTACGAATAGCACTGAATTTTCCAGAATGGACGGAAGAGTATTGTTTGACGGAATTTGGTATGTACATTCCGAGAATCCGCTACCATGGTATTACTTGCCGAAACTGATTGCATTGACGATACCTGTCTACCTCAGTGTTTTGTTATGGTGTAGTATTGGTATTTGGATTTATAAGGGGAGAAAGCTTCAGTGGAATTCTGCGGATGGTTTCTATCCTCTCTTTGTGCTGATTCCCGGGATTCCTGTGTTAGTAGCTATGCTTTGCAGTCCGAACTTGTATAATGGCTGGCGGCATATGTATTTTATCTATGGCCCGATGGTTGTACTGGCAACTTATACAGTTGAATATCTGATACGCGGAAAACAAAGCCATGTAAGGCGAATTGTGACGGCTATATTGGTCGTATTGATTGGAAGCAATGGTGTTGGAATTGCATTGACAGGGCAAAGCTCCTGTGCGTATACAAATATTTTGGCAGGTGGTGATTCCTGTGGACGATATGAGATGGATTATTATGGGGTGACGACCAGGAAGATCCTTATAAGTCTCGTGGATCGGTATGGTGAGATATGGATTAAATCCGATGGATCCGGCGCAGTGATTGTCAATTACTATACGTTGCCAACAGAGTATCGGGGGAAGATTCATTTAGTATCTTCCGAAGAAGAGATATGCAACGCCCGAGAGCAAGGAAAAAGGGTAATTGGGTGTGTGAATCCAACTTATGATGTCCTGCCTGAGAGGGAGGAGGTAACTTGGCTGGAGGATTGGAAGGCATGGGGGAATACTTATATGAGGATTAGAAAATATTGAATATATTTTGTGGAGCAGACGGAGCAGATAAGATGGATTCTAAACTGCATAAATGTGTGTTCCGCCCACTGGCAGTGGGCATCAGCATGATACTGGCATTGCATGTAATATATACATATCTGACAAAATGTGACTATATCACACAGGACTATCTGTCATACAGTTCAGTGTATGCGCCGATGCTTTTACTTGGAGTATTCACAATATTTATTGCGGTTGTACGTGTGTTTTCAAAAGAAGCATCTATGGCGGAAAAATTCCTTGGCGTGATTGTAGTGTCCATATATTTGCTTTCGGTGATAGGAAGTAGCACGGAATTCCATTTGGGAATGAACAACTATTTTGTACTGATGCCGTATTTACTATGGGAGATTTATAGTTTTTGCAGACGAAAGGCAACTGTTATACCGATCTATCCGGCTAAAATAATTATCACTGCATTTGTTATATTTTGCTGTTCCCTGACGATAGGGTTCGGACAGAAATTCATTTATGAAGAAGCCGGAAGTACCACAGGGTGTGAATACTGTGTAAATGGAAACAGGACACTTCGTGGAATTTATATGACACAGAGGAAAGCTGAAATTGCACAGGGACTGTCCGATTACTTGGCAGATCATGGATTGCAGGGAAGAGAAGTGATTCTCTATGACATGAATCCTGGGCTGGCATTTTATCTGCAACTGCCACCTGCGTTCAACAGTTGGATATCCCTGGGAAGCTATTCATGTGAGAAACTGCAGGCTGACCTTGAGAGAACAAAAGAGAAGAAGGAACTTCCCCTTATGATCGTAAGCAATAATTTTGAAAGTGATGAAAGAGTGAAAACAGAAGTACTGCGACGGTTTATGAAGGAATGCGGATATGAAATGAAGTACTCGGTCGGACAGTTTGAGATGTTTGTGGCGGAGTGAGATCAGCGTACATGATAAGCATAAATATTGAACCGACGGAGGAAAGAGCAGAAGGAGCGGATTAACTCCTTCGACTTTTTTATAATTCAGCTTTATAATTCATTTGATCTATAAACATATTGAAGTCCCTTATTTTGGCCGATACATATATTACCTAGAAAATACAGAAAGAGAAAACAAAAATGAATGACAAAAGAATAGTAAAAACGATTCCTGCAATAGCCCTGTTATTATCCCTGGCACTGACCGCTTGCGGGACACAAGATTTTCAGCCACTGACAATGGTAGAACAAACTGTACCTGCGATTGGTACACAGGAAGCGGAAGCAGCTACAGAGACTGTGGCAGATACAGAAAGCCCTTTGGCACAGAGGGAGACTTTGGAATGGGAACAGCGTCTGGACTATAATTCCGAGAGGCAATCGCAGTTGGCGGAGATCACGATAGACCTGATACAGGATACAGAAGAAGTGCAGAATAGAGCGGGGGAATTACTGGATGCCATGGCAGAAGGAAATGTTGAGGCAGCGGCAGACAGTATTCTGACAGAAGATTGGTACACGGTAATGCTGTCTGATCTTTTAATTGGACAGAGAAATTATACAGGTATAGTAGATAACAGTGAGTGGAGAATGACGATCTTGTCAGATGAATTGGGACAACACTGTACAGCGGTAGAATATCCTCTTGCAGATGGCAGACAATTCTATGTGCAGGTGATGGATTCGGAAATCCGGTATTATGTATGTGCAGCAGAGCGGACAGGATCTTTTAGCAGTGAAATCCTGAATCTGATGGATGGCACCTATGTAGGATACGAGGGAACATTAGCTTCGAATAGTCGTCCGGAGGGAACATTTACGGTACGCAAGGGTAACGTTGATATAAGCAACGGAGCTTCTGAAGCCTTCCACAATCGTGGCTCCCAGGTGGATACTTATGAAGGAGATTTCACGGCAGAAGATGCCGACGATGCTTTCACACCGGAGCAGTTGGGAATTTCTAATATCTGGGAATAGGCATTAGAATGTGTTTTACGACAGGAGTTACTTATGACATATAAGAAAAAGAGTTTATTGAGTATAACATTATTTGTATGTGGCTTGTTGCTGTGGAAACCTGTTCAGGCAGTGGCAGCAGAGCAGACGGTAGCCAATCTGGTACTGATGGTGGATTTTGCAGAGGATCAGAATAATGATTTCGCTGCAGGATATAAAGCTGTTGAGGATATGTATAATACTGCGGGTACGAGTGGAGTACACTCTTACATCAAAGCAATCTCGGACGGAAAAGTGGAAGTCAAAAGCTTTTTCCCGCAGGATTATAATGGAGGCTTTCAGGCAATTACATTACCGGGATCCGCGGACGCTTATGCACAGAGTGATGATTCCGGATTTATATCTGCTGTAATAAATGAGATGAATACATTGCTGCAAAACGGGAAACTGGAAACGATTCCCGGGGATCAGTTGGATACCTGGAAGAATAGCAGACAAAATTTGGATGGATGTATTGATAATATAACGTTTTTGGTACAGACTGCAAACAATGGAACATTTTATCCCCATGCGGCAGGATATGGTGGAGATCTTACATTATATGGGAAAAAGGTTGCACAATATAATATTGTTCCCAGAAGTAGTCTTATTTTAACTGGAAGCATGTGTATGGGCTATGCGGTAGTGTCGCATGAATTTTTGCATAGTCTGGGAGCACCGGATCTGTACCGGAAGGGAGGCAATAATGCTGCGGGAGAACCGGTAGGAATCTGGGATGAAATGGCGGAACCGTTAGCGTCTGGAGCGAGTTATCCATTGGCATACACGAGGAAAGATCTGGGATGGTTGGATATTCAGACCGTGACAGAAAGTGGGGATTATATATTACAGCCGGCAAAAGCTTCCAGTGGGAACCGCGCGTATATTTTGAAGACATCAAGATCGGATTCTGAATTTTTTGTGATAGAATATCGTCCTGGTAGCCAAGAACGCTTTGAATATGACAGTCTTTATGCAAATGAAGGTTATTTTATTCAAGGCGGACTGATCGTATACCGTGTAAATACTTCTATACAGGACAATACAAATGTTCGGGGAGAAAATTATATCTATGTTTATCGTCCGGGTACAGCGGTAGATTGCGAAGCTGCCGCGGAGGAGAGTCAGGTGAGGCCAGGTGCGAATGCTGTTCGCGATGCAGCAATAACACCGACCGGCAGTAGAACAAGCTTAGGCAGCACAGATTTAAATGCACCCTGTACGGATGATACTATTTTTTACTCCGGAGGATCAAACAGCGGAATTGTAATTGATAATGTAAGATTTAATGATGATGGCACGGCTACATTTCATGTAGAGTTTCCGGTATTGAAGGAAGAAGAATATTGGCAGATGCAGGGAACTTCTGTCAGTGGATTGAAAAATGCGTCATTGACCGGATCAGAAGACGGTTCAAAACTGTATCTAGCGGGAATAAAGGGAGACGGTCAAAGGAAGGCTTATTTGTATTCCTTTGACAGTACATCAGGAAACTGGAAGGAATTATGCAGTACGGATGCATCTCTTGGATTTACGGATGTATTGTATGTCGATGGTAATATTTATATTGCGTATTTTACGGCGGATGCTAAGGTAAGTGTGGCGCGTTATGAAAATGGAAGATTGACTCCATGCTATACCTCAGCAGAGTGGTCATCCAATATGGAATTGATATACCGGGACGGAAAGATATGGCTCTTTTATTATGGAGACAAGGGGATTCATCTGGTAGATATAAGCTCCGGCAGTTCCTATCAGACATTGACGGTACCGGATTATGTTGCAAGTGCCAATGCATTTTATTTACAGGGGAAATGGTATGTGGCTTACAGTAATTCCAAAGTTATAGGCGGTACAGGGGATGAAAAGGGCAGAGTAGCATGCTATGAAAACGACAGTTGGAAGGATATTTATGAAGTCAACAGTGCATCCCGGATCACGCAGATAGATACTTGTATTGTGGATAATAAAATATATATGACTGCAGTGGATGGAAGTAAAAACATAATATACCTGACCGGAGATGGAAGTAACTGGACAGAACAGATATTGGATGGCATAGAAGTTACCAATGGTCAGCAGTTGGTGGTAAAAGATCAAATCCCTTATATCTTCTTCGTGGAGGGAAGCGTATTACAGGCAAAATATTTCAAAAATGGCATTTGGACAGATTTTGGTACCATCAGTAGTGACACAGGAGATTTTGATGTATTTTGTGGAGAAAACAGTCTGTATGCAGCAACCTCTTCGTTGGGAGGAAATGTTTCCGTACGCAGGATGAAAACAGTTCAGGGAACAATGGATCCGACGCCGGGAGTAGGGAGCGGAAATGTGGTTTTGGCACTTCCGATAGGCTATGACAGTAGTGCAAAGATTTATATAGATGGAGTGGAGGCAACCAGTACAGCGTGGCAGAATGATGAATCCAAACGACTGGTGGCGATAAGCAGCATTGATCAGTTGAAGACGACAGCAAAGACCGCAGCAGTGTATCAATATAATGAATCCGGTATACCGGCAGGCATGTATGTCTGGAGACTTTCCTATAATGGAAGCTATTATACAGCAACAGCAATTCCGGAGTTCGAGGATTTGTTTTCCTACCATGGATTTTCCGTGCGGTATATAGGAAATACCGGTTTGCGGTGCACTTTTGGTATAGATACGACGAAAAAGACACAGTTGATCAGTAATTCCGGGGTGGCAGGATATCGAATCATGGAGATGGGAACGCTGATCATGCGCCCGGATCTTCATGAAGATAATCCAATGATTTACGGAAGTAAGAAGGTATCCGGTGGAAGAACATACTGGGTAGAGAATGGTAAGGTAAATAATAGAGTGATTCGCAGAGCAAAGGGAAGAGACCATTTTGCAAATGTCCTGACGGAACTTCCAGGGAGCCGTTATAACACAGCATATATTTTCAGACCTTATGCAGTAATGGACGATAATGGAGAGAACATAGTAATCTATGGACCGGAGATGTCCAGAAGTATGTATACCGTCTGTAAGCAGATTATGGACCGGGGAGATTTCAAACCCGGAACGTCAGGATATCAGTTCCTTAACAATATTGTAGATACTGTGGAAAAGCAGTAAGGCATAAACAAAAGGAGTTATAACAGATGAAACGTAAGAGAAACACAGTATGGATCGTTCTTACCTGTATGTTGGCGGCGCTTGTATTTGTATTGTCGGCAGCGTTATATCGTTCCTGGAGGATAATGGGGGCTCTGCAGACTCAGCTCACTGAAGTGCAGAATGGAGCGTTAACGGTGGAAGTGGATCAGGGACAACAGGAGACTGCTACAGCGGGAGATGTTCAGACGGTGCGTGTCATAAATGGAATATTACAGCAACAGGATACAGACGGTCAGTGGGTGGACGTGGCTCCGGTAGAGGAACTGACTCAGGCAGATCCGATATTGGCAGGGAGAAATAAAATGCAGGAACTGATCGTACAGAATAAAGAAGCAGTGCAAAATGGAACCATCAGTGCGGAGCAGATTTCACCGCTTCTTGCAAAGCAGAACTCTATAGAGGAAATGGCATTGGCATTCGCATCTCAGGTACAGAGCGCGATAAAGAAAACAACAGTACAGACGGTAAAGCCGATTGCGAATAAGGCAGTCACAACTACACCTGCGGCAACGCCGGCACCAACACAGCAGCCGACGATTAATAACGCCAGTAGTAGCTCGGGCAGCAGTTCAGATAGTGGTTCCTCTGGCGGTAGCAGCTCTGGAGGCGGTTCAGACAGTGGTTCCGGAGACAGTGGAAGTTCTGGAGGCGGTTCAGACAGCGGAAGCTCGGGAGGCGGTTCGGACAGTGGTTCCGGAGATGGCGGTAGCTCTGGAGGCGGCTCAGACAGCGGTTCCGGAGACAGCGGAAGCTCTGGAGGCGGCTCAGGCAGTGGTTCCACAGATGGCGGAGACGGCGAAGATGTAGGCTGGACAGACGAAGTGCTGTAAAGAGATTGACTGATATTCTTTGCATTCCGCAAGCAATAATTTTGAAAGCGATGAGTTTGTGGCAGAGTGAGATATGAAGTATAATGAAGAGGAAAAATGTTCATGTGGTAACACATGGACATTTTTTGTTTAAGACAAATAAGGTGCTCTAGAAAGAAAACTATGTCGAAAAATCGAAACAACTAGGTGACTAAGTCGAAACAAATATAGGTAAAGAATAAGGTATAATTAAGGTGTCATCAAATTTTTAGGATGATTTTTTAATAAATGGAGAATGACTATTTAAATAGGCAGGGGAGAAGAAAAATGGGAAAGAAAATTTTTTTTCATATAAGTATTATGATAATCAAGTACAGAACCTGAATGGACAGAGTAATTCAACAGTTAGAGATTATGTTGATAAATTTGAAGAAAAATTAGATTTAGAAGATGATATTTACAAGGGTGAGAGTGATGGAGAAGACTTAAGTAAATTATCAGAGGATAGTATTTGGGAAAAGCTAAAAGATAGGATTTATGATAGTTCAGTGACTATAGTGTTTCTTTCGCCTGGGATGCGAGAAACGTGGAAAGAAGATAGGGAGCAATGGATTCCGTGGGAGATTTCATATTCTTTGAAGGAAACTTCTAGAAAAAATAAAAACGGAGATTCTGTAACAAGTCATAGTAATGCTATGATAGCAGTTGTTTTGCCGGATAAAAATGGATCATATTCATATTATCTAGAGAAGAAATATTGTTGTGTAGGTGGCTGCACAATGCACCATACGAATGATTTATTTACTATTATTAGAAAGAATAAATTCAATAGAGTGAAAAATTCTTCAAACAGAAAATGCAATAATAACGATACAATTTGGACCGGAACGTGTAGTTATATAGAAGGTACTTTTTATGGGGTAATTGTGTTGTCGTTAATTGTGTTAGTAGTAACATTAAAGGTATTTTAAAATGTTTCAATGTAATTTTACAATAAGATAAAGATATACATAGCAGAAAGAGGGGGATAATCTGAAGACTTTTTTATTGTCAGGGGTACATGGCGTTGGAAAAGGATATTTTCTGGATAAGGTAAGAAAGTGTATTCGAAACTACGATGTATACTCAGCCAGTCAGTTGATTGAAAAGTATCATTCGGCCGCCGATGCAGGGTATAAGCGAGTAAGCAATATAAGTAATAATCAACATGTTCTTATCCAGGCTATTAGGAAAGAACAGATTCAGAATACACAGAACCTGATTATAGATGGGCATATATGCCTTTTCAACGCAAGCGGATTGGTGGAACGAATTCCGGAATATTTTTTTAGTGAAACCGGAATTGCTGGAATTATTTTATTACAAGACATTTCCGCTAACATTTGCGACAGGATATTGCAAAGAGATTCAAGGAGAATCAATATAAATGATATAGAAGAAATGCAAAGGGAAGAGCGGATATATGCTTTAGAATTGCAAAAGAAATACGGTATACAGTGTATGACGATAACACATAATTATACGGGAAGACAGTTCGCAGAGATACTGGAAGAAATGGGGGAACAGTGATGGGGAATAATATAGTATGTAAGACATTTTCGGAAATTGATTTAAATGATCCTTTTTTTGAATCGTTACGAGAGGATTATCCTGGATTTGATGAGTGGTTTAAAGGCAAAAGTGATAAGAAGGCTTTTGTACAGTATGAAAATGGAAAAGTAATTGGTTTCCTATATCTGAAGTTAGAACGAGAATTAGTAGATGATGTTGTTCCAAATATTTACGCAGATAAGATTTTAAAAGTCGGAACATTTAAAATTAATGCCCATGGTACGAAGATGGGCGAACAGTTCATAAAAATAATCATTGATAGCGCCATGAGTGCCGATGCCGATGTGTGTTATACTACAATATATGAAAAACATCAGTCTCTTATCGGATTGGTTCAACGCTTTGGTTTTGAATTGTGTGGGACAAAGGGTGAAGGATCACATAAGGAAAATGTATATGTAAAACAAATGAAAAGAATAACAGGAAATATAGATAAAGATTTTCCCTATATTAATTGCAGCGGGAGAAAATATTTATTAAGCATATATCCACAATATCATTCGGTTATGTTTCCAGATTCAATCTTAGTAACAGAGAATAAAAACATAATAACGGACGTTTCTTATACAAATTCTATTCATAAAATATATGTATGCAGAATGGATGGGGTAGAATATTTGAAACAGGGTGATATCTTGGTCTTATACAGAACCGGAGAAAGAGAGAATGGAAAAAGTGCAGAATATTCTTCGGTAGCATCTTCTATTTGTGTTGTAGAAGATGTAAAAACGCAAAATGAATTTAAAGACTTTGAACAATTTTATAATTATGCCAGCAAATATAGTGTGTTTGATAAGGAAAATTTACATTATTGGTATAAAAGAGGATATTGTAAAGCAATTAAAATGACCTATAATTTCGCCTTCAAAAAAAGAATTGTCCGTCATGATTTAATAGAAAGTATTGGATTAGATCGCAGCCAATACTGGGGATTCCTTAAATTGTCGGATGAGCAGTTTTACAAGATTGCCCAAAGAGGCGGCGCAGATAAAATATTAATAAATAGGAACTAATGTTCGACGGAAGGTTGAAATATAAGGTGCTTTGAAGTATAATACAGTAGATAGAAGATTAAGAAGTGGAGTGAATGATATGTGCGCCATATTACTGTCAATTAATCCTCAGCATGTTGAAAACATAATGAATGGAACCAAGAAATATGAATTCCGGAAGAGGGCTTGCAAGCGACACGTTGATAAAATATTGATATATTCCACCAATCCTGTCATGAAAGTTGTAGGAGAAGCAGAGGTTGAGGATATTTTAATTGAAGATCCGGAAAGCCTTTGGAAGAAGACACAAAAAAACTCCGGAATTGATAAGGCTTTTTTTGATAAGTATTATATAGACCGGGAACAGGCTGTGGCATACAAACTGAGGAACGTAGTGAAATACGAAGAACCAAAGAAGTTGAAAGATTACGGAATTAGTAGTGCTCCTCAGTCTTTTCAGTACATAGAAGAAATGTAGTAGGTATGATGCAGGATCAATTATAGAAAGCAGAAGGTTAAAATTGTTACCTTCTGTTTTTTGTTTTGAAAAAACGAAATGGACTATGAAAAAAGGCTGGAAAGTTATCCAGAGTTGCCAGTATATAATTTTTTTGAAAGATTTTGTCGTTTCTTGTCATGTACTTTATATAGACATAAATACATGACAAAGGCGGTATAGCAAATGTACAATTCCAAAGAAAAATGTAAAGAAATTGCGCAGAAATTTAAAGAGTTATGCAATGCGAGAGGAACAACACCGTACAAGGTTGCCGTTCAGGCAGGCTTATCTACATCTACGGTTAGTTGCTTCCTGTCAGGGAAGACAATTCCTAAGCTGGATACAATGCTGATGCTTTGCAATTCGTTGGGAATATCTATAACAGATATTTTCGATGAAAGAGAAGTTATAGATCAGCAGACACAGGAGGAGCGGAACATCTTAGAAAGCTATCGTAATCTGCCGGAGCAGAAAAAGGAGTGGCTGCGCATAGCTTTGAAGATGTTATTGCAATATACGGAAGGATAAAAGTAACAGAGAATCGCTATTCCGGAATTCCCACGATTCGGAGAATGATGCAGGAATATGATTTACAGCAACCGGAATTTTTAGATGAAAGAGGAATCTTTATTGTTAAACTGTATAAGAGCGTAATAGAACAAAAAGCGGATGAAATGGAAGAAGTTAAGATGAGTATCCCGGAGAAGCCTAAGAGTCCCAAACAGTTGTTTTACTGTGACTAAAAACTTTTTAAAGGAACTAAAAATAGAATTTGATTATTTTGAGTTCCTTTTTTGTTTCTAGACTAAAACATTTCATGTGCCACCGCCACGCCGAACAGCCACCGTCCCTCTTCATTGGGATGGATGGAATCCGCCAGATACTTTGCGGCATTATCAGCATCCCACCGCAGTACCTCGTTAATATTCAGAAAATCAACGCCCTCCGCGGCAGCGGTCTCTTCTGCGGCAGTAACATAGTCTGCCAATACGTTACCTTCGTCTCCCTTCGGGGCGGTACCCTTTTCAAAAGACAGAATATAGTTGGAAGAGATCACGAGAATATGGGCATTCGGGTAGGCATCCCGCAGGGTGCGGATGCCGCTGCGGAGTCCGTCACAATATTTTTCCAGAGGATATCCCTCAAAATAATCATTCAGACCATAGTTGATGACAAAGCATAGTTTATCATCGTCGGGCAGTGAGAGGCTCGATGTGCTCAAAAGGTTTTCGACGACCTCATTAAAGGATGCGTTTTCCCCATTGCTCCGGGTAGCGGAGGAGCCGCCGACAGCGAGGTTATGCACTTTGGCGCCGGTCAGGGCACCGATGACTCCGGGGATGGAGGCGAAATCCTTGTAATTGCCCATGACGCTGTCACCGAAAAATACGAGATCATAATCGGACAGGTCGGGATAGGTGGCAGGGGAAGAGACTGCCTGCTGCACCAGTGCGGAAAAATGATCCAGACTATTGTAGTCTTCCGTATCCCGGTACTGCATGGCGCCGCTCAGTATTAAAAGCATGGTGGAGCGGGCAGCGACAGCATTTAACTCCCTGGGAGTGTCGTAAGCAGCGGGATTGGAAATGAGCCACTCTTCCTGGCCCGGAAAATACAGAGTGACATTTTCTCTGGCGGACAGAGGGGCAGCCAACACACGGATCACATTGCAGTAAGTGTCGAGATCGCCGTCAGCATGGGACTGCCAGTAGGCGAGGGAAGGTGCAGAGAAAATAACGGTGAATTCCGCACCGGCATAGGTATCTACGTATGCCAAAAGTTTTTCTTCCAGGGAGGCAGCAAACTGCGCATCCCGATGTAGACTGCTGTCCCACAGGAGCAGAGGATCCAACATCAGGAAGACATGGGTGACTTCGTTATCGGAGGAAAAAGCTGTCTCCAGGTAGTCGGACAGATCGGAGAAGGAGGCAATGCGATGGGAACAGCCTACGGCATCATAGCCCATATAAGTGGGATAGATATCCTCGGGAAATGCTTCCGGTGCGCACATGGAGAAGAAGACCCCCTGGTAAGAGTCCTGCTGCAGACGGGCAAAATCAGCGGAGCGTTTTGCGGGTTCCTGTATTTTCAGGTAGAGAATTCCTATGCCCAACAGCAGAAAAACGGTAACAATACCAAGGATAAGTTTTAAGGGTGATCTATGTGTTTTCTTCATAAGAGTATGCGGATCCTTTCCGAAAGTAAGTGCAAAGTAAATGCAAAGCAATTCGTAATAGAAACAACTCTATTATAGCATTGTTGTTTTTCTTACCGCAATATGTTAAGATAAATCAGTATAAGTCAGCAGACAGGAGGCAGCTATGGAAGAATTAGCTATTTTTGGTGGAAAACCTGTAAGAGAGAATAAGATCTTCTACGGAAGACAGTATATTGATCAGGCAGATGTGGATGCGGTGGCAGCAGTAATGACCAGCGATCTGATCACCTGCGGACCGAAAGTGAAGGAACTGGAGGAACATCTGTGTGAACTGACCCATGCAAAATATGCGGTAGTGGTATGCAACGGTACGGCAGCACTGCATCTGGCAGCACTGGCAGCAGGATTCGGCGAGGGAGATGAGGTTATCGTAAGCTCCATCACTTTTGCGGCATCCTCCAACTGTGTACTTTACGCAGGGGCTAAGCCGGTATTCGCAGACATCGATCCCGAGACCTATAATATCGATCCGGCATCGATTCGCAAGCTGATCACACCGAGGACCAAAGCTATTGTTGCGGTAGATTTCACCGGTCAGGCAGTGGAGCTGGATGAGATCCGCGCAATCTGCAAGGAACATAACCTCATCCTGATCGAAGATGCAGCGCATGCGATCGGCACTACCTATAAGGGACAGCCGGTAGGCAGCCTGGCTGATATGACCTGCTTCAGCTTCCATCCGGTGAAGACAGTGACCGGCGGAGAAGGCGGAGCGATCACGACCAATGATGAAAAACTGTATCGTCATCTGATGAGATTACGTACCCACGGCATTACCAGAGATCCGGAGGAAATGGTACATCCTACCGATGCACTGTGGTACAACGAGCAGGTAGAGCTGGGTTTCAACTATCGTATGACAGATTTCCAGGCGGCACTTCTGTTAAGCCAGCTGAAAAAGCTTCCAATGTTCCGGGCACGCAGAAAAGAGATCAAGAAGCGCTACGATGAAGCATTCGGCAAGATGCCGGAGCTGATCTTACAGAAAGAGATTCCGGAGTCCGATACGACCTGGCATCTGTATGTTCTGCATCTGAATCTGGAGAATCTGAACTGTGACAGACGGCAGTTCTTCGATGCGCTGTATGCGGAGCACACCTGCCCGCAGGTACATTACCTGCCGGTTTACTGGCATTCTTATTATGAAAAACTGGGATACGAGAAGGGATTATGTCCCAACGCGGAGAAATATTACAACGAGGTCATGAGTATTCCTCTGTACTATGGTCTGACGGATGACGATGTGGAGGATGTGATCCACGCAGTGAAAAAGGTAGTGGCTTATTATACGAAATTGAAATAATTTGCCCCGCCCCTTTGTATGAACTCGGATAAAATAGCTGCGAACAAGAATGGTAATGAAGAAAAAGTAGTGGAGCAAGAGTGGATAGTTAAGCTATGAGACAACAGGCAAAACAGCAGACGGAAAGTAAAGACAATAAGAACTATATAGGAAAGATATTGTTTGCAGCGCTGATACTGATTGCATCGGCAGTTACGTTTGCTCTGTTTTACCGCCAAAGCGTGGAAAGTATGCTGGGATCCGGTCTATATCATTCCGACATGAAAGCATACATTCTGGAAATGCAGGGACAAGACAGCGGATACAGCTTCCCTTATCCGGTCCTGTTCAAGCTGGCAGCGCTGATCCATCTCGTGACCGCCTCCATAAACAACGGAGCGGAACTGGCGATGGCACTGGCAACGCTGCTGTTAAACAGCGGAGCGATGGTATGCCTGAAAGTTATGCTGGATAAGCATGTGGGCGCGGAACTGCAAAGGAATCTGACCGGAAAAGAGTGGCTTGCAGATGTGCTGACCGGAACGGTGGCAGTGTCACTATTCTTCGTATCCATGGTCTACCCACCCACGGGCATCTACCTGCCAGGGATCAAATATAAGTATCTGGGCGTATTTACAGCGAACCCGTTCCACAATGCGACGTATATGGCAGCACGACCTTTTGCGATTCTCGCATTTTTCAAATACGGAGAGCTGTTGCCAATATATGAGCAGAAAAATGCCTGGAAGGAACACAGTAGAGATTACATTCTCTTTGCACTGTATCTGTTGCTTGCTACCATGGCAAAACCGAGCTTTACGATTGTGATGGTGGGGGCAGCCGGAATCCTGATGGTATGGAGAATGCTCTGGAGCAAATTCCGGAATTTCCTGCCTACGATCTGGCTGGGAGTGTGCTTTATCCCCACATTCATTGATCTGCTGTACCAGTTCCGCGGCGTATTCGTACCGCAGGAAGGACAGGAGGGCGGCATTGGGTTTACCTTCGGGCATGTTTGGCTGCAATATTGCAACAACATTCCCCTGGCGATCGGACTGGCGATCGGATTCCCCCTGCTGGTGCTCTTGCTGAATTACAAGGAACTTCGCAGAGACAGCATCTACCGGTTCTCCTGGCAGGTGTACGTGATGAGCTTCCTTATGGCATTCTTCCTTTATGAAAAGGGATTTCGGGAGATGGATTTCAATTTCTCCTGGGGATATATGTATGGAATCTTCTTCGCATTTGTGGGTGCACTGTTGGTGCTGTTGCGCGCGACGGTGAAAGCAGATACCGGGAAGAAAAAGGCAGTGATTGCCTTGCAGTGGCTCGCCTATCTATGGCACCTGGTATGTGGACTGTATTATTTCTGGGGATTTTTGCAGGGAGCTATGTACTACTGATACAAATTGAGAGTTACGCGAGCAATGAGCCGCGCATAGGCAAAATAAGAACCGTGATTGGGAGCTTGCTCACAAA
>ERZ773115.200-NODE-200-length-71490-cov-19.953230_pt1 | contig 71490 bp, 62 predicted proteins | sample MGYA00511116_ERZ773115 | MGnify/ENA primary metagenome ERZ773115 (study PRJEB29015, sample SAMEA2737869) | human gut metagenome | biome: human gut; feature: human-associated habitat; material: faeces | place: China | collected 2012 ... | reverse complement strand
CGGACATAAGAAATAGTATGGGCGCAATCAACTAATCGGTGTGCGAAGTTTGAGTAAATAATATAAAAATCTTTATTCCCCTACAAATGTTTTCCGCAGCTTCTTCATATCCAGTGTCTGGCCTGGCTTAAACGCATCGGAGCTTACATAGGACATGATGGAGCGGATAAACTGGTCGACCTCAGGAAGCTTTGTGACATCGCGGTAGGTGATCACTTCGTCTGTTGCGGTGATGGATTCATCGCGGGTCGGTTCTGTCAGGTTGACAAGCTCGCTGAGACGGATCGTACAAACCATCAGAGAACCGTTTCCGACCTGTCCCTCAAACAGGATGCCAAGCTTGTGGTTGCGGTCGAAGTTATCGATCATCTGAACGATCGGACGGAAGCTTTTGTCTGTCGTATCATCCAGAATCGCACAGTCACAGTGTGAAACAAGCTGATACCACTGTGGTGTTGCGTAGGAGTGGGATGGAAACTGCTTTAACACAGGATGTTCATTCTGGATCAGCAGACCCATTGTGCCGACAGCGACTGGTTTTTTCATCCATTCGCAGATATCGCGGAACATTGGGTAGCACCAGAACTCTGTACAGTAGAAGCCCCTGAGGCTCTCCTTTGCCTCCTCCGGCAGATAAAGAACACGGCTTCCCTTGGCAAGAAGTGTCTCTGCCTGATCGAAATTGTTGGTGATATATGTGGTATGTTCGCCCTCGCCTACGGTTGCGACCGTCGCAGGATCGATCCGGTCGGTGACTGCAGGATACAGGAACAGTTCATATTCGTTATGAATATCTGTGCCATCAATGTCCAGAGTCAGTGTTGCCGTTCCTGCTTCGGAAACAGCCGGAACATCGATCGTGACCGCCTCGAGTTCGTTAAGACCGAGTAACTCATCCGGCAGGGCAACTGTATTTTCGCTTGAAACCGTACCGTCTGCTAATGTGAAGCGGCAGGTTACGGACTTACCGGCAAGGCTTTCCTGACGGTAGTAGCGGATAGCGAGTGAAACATCAAAGGAAGTTCCTGCGGTTAAAACATAGCTGTCAAATTCGGCAAGCAGGATCGCATCGGAGCAGTACTGTGCCCACTCCTTGGTTGTGACAAGTCCTTTGCTGTCCATAAATGCATCAAGAATACCGACAAGAGCGGTGCCCTGACCGGAGAAATCCTGAATGTCAAGAATCTGATATCCGGCAAGGTTTTTGGTGCGGGCAGCAGCCTCCAGCTCTTCTTTATAACATTGAACGGCAAGCTTACCACTGTTGTAGAAAAAGTCATCTGCCTGATCTGCCATACCCTTCTCGGTAAGGCGCTCACGGAATACCTCAAAGTTGCGTGCCTTGAGAACACCGGTATATTTGTCGATCTCATGGAAATCCGGATAAACACAGTACTGACCGATCTCGTGGGAGACAACCGGAATCTCCGGCATGAGAACCTCTGTGTTCTCGGCTGCCTTTACCTTCTTGACGCCGGTACCGTACTGGATCTCAATCTCTGCTGCGTCATCACTGCTGTCTGTGCTTGTGTGTGTTGGCAGAATTGCTTCATCGTAATTCTTGCGGGTGGATGGTTCTGCGGTCTGAACGTGGCCGAGAGGTGCATCGCACATACCATAGGAACCACGGAAAAGTCGGTTCTTGCTCAGACGGACACCAACAAAGAAATCCTCCTCCGGAAGAATGACCGGTGTATGCTGGAAGTTGTTGGAACCCTGTGTATATAAGTGGCGTGTATCCACAGCCTTGTAAGCGGCAAGGATCTCGGAAATACGCTCCTTGCTTCCCCAGAGCTCGTTACCAAGGGACATCATACAGTAGGAAGCGTGGTTTCCGAAATACTTCATCATGCGGAAGCCTTCCTCGATGAGGTAAGACTGTTCTGTGTCGTTGTGCCCCTCCTCACCCGGCGCGGTCATTGTGCCCCAGAACGGAAGCTGTGGCTCCATATAGATGCCGACCAGATCAGCAGCCGTAAATGCCGCATCCGGCGGACAGCAGGTGTGGAAACGATAATGGTTGATACCATAGCTCTTTGAGATAGAAAGAACACGGATCCATTCCTCAACGGTAGCGGGAACTGCTCCGGTCAGAGGGAAGATCAGACCATCATGCTTTCCACGCAGGAATGTCTTGCGTCCGTTAATCGTAAAATCGAGTCCGTCCGTTTTGAAATCTCGGAAACCAAATGTTGTGACAGCAGTCTCTTCATTCTCTGTAAAGGAGGCTGTCAGTTCATAGATCACAGGAGAATATTCACTCCAGTAAACAGGTTCTTCATTCAGCTCATATGTAATGCTTGTCACAGCCTCTCCTGCCGGAAACGGCACGTCAAAGCTCTGTGCTGCTGTTGCATGATCCTTCAGCCCGTCACGGTCACGAAGTCTCGTCTCAACCCGGATCTGCTTTGTGGAATCTGTGTCGGAAGTGTTTACGGTAGTAAGCTCCAAAGTCACAGATGCCTTCCCAGTATCCGGATATGTCTTAATGTGGGAGATAAAGCAGGTCTCATGAATGTGGATCGCGATCTCTCCGATAATACCGTTCCAGTTGGTCTGAGTGTCAGGTGATGTCAGATGACCGCCCTTTGTCGGATATGCCAGTGGATCTGTCACGCCTTCCTCCGGCTTCTGAAGATTGGCAACAAGGATCGTCAGACGAAAATCCGGTTTGGTGACCGCCCCGGTCAGGTCATAGATGTGCGGTGTGTTCAGGCTGTCATAGCTGCCGATCGGAATATCATCCACCCATACCTTTGTCACACGCGTGCGCTCCAGATAAAGGAAAATATTTTTGGAAAGATCTGCTTCCTCGAGATGTACCTCTTTGGAATACCAGGCATAGCCCTCGAACAGATAAGGATCGGTCAGTGTTCCGGTTTCGCGCTTATCGGAAAATGTTCCCTTCTGTGCCATGGAGGTTGTCCCGGGCAGTGTGATCGTATCGCCAAGCGGCGTTGTATAAAATGCGTCATGAATGCCTGTGCAGCCGGCGTCAAGCCGGAAGTCCCAGACACCCTGTAAACTGATGTTTTTAGTCATTCTTGTTCTCCTATTAGTGTTAAATTTCGACAGGAAAAATCCCTGCTTATGATTATACATGTTGTATCCGGCTCTTTCAATAAAAAGATGCAGGATTGCCGAAATTGCGCAATAAAGGTGTAATTGTTGGAAGCATAATAATACTGCATAAAACCGAAGACATATTTGTGGTTTTGAGTGAGCTGTGATATACTGCAAAAAAGAGGGTGAATACAGATGAGAAGAGGGATTGCTTCGTGAAGATACAGGAATGGCGCAGACTGGCGCTTTGCAGTGTCGGTCTGTTGGCGGCTGTACTGCTTGTCAGCCTGGCCGGAATGCTTCATCCACTGGCAGGTAACAATCTGTCCGGAGAAGAAAACGGAACCGGGACGGCATCAGAACGGCTGCAGGATATTGCGCATGTGGAAGCGCATGGCAGAGATGAAAACAGGTCTGCGGTCACGCAGGAGCCGAGGCGGCAGTATGTGGTGGTCATTGATGCCGGACATGGCGGTGATGACGAGGGAACCGGCTCGATAGACTGGAAGTACCGCGAGAAGGATTATGCCTTAAAGGTGGCGGACTGTCTGAAGGAAATATTAGACGGAACGGACATTAAGGCGTATTACACAAGAACCGATGACAGGGAAGTATCCAAGGAGGATCGCGTTCGTCTGGCGAAGAAGGTCGGGGCAGATGCACTGATCAGCATTCACTGTAATGCATCGGATCCGGATGAGACAACGGCGAAGGGAGTGGAGACACTTTATTCCTCCAGAAAGGCAGCAGCGAAGAATGGACTTTCCAGTAAAGAGCTGGCGCGCAATATGCTGGAGAGTGTCTGTGAAACGACAGGCAGACAGAAGAGAAAGGTGATCCGCAGAGACCGCCTGTATCTGATGCATCATGCGGATATGCCGGTGACGATCGTTGAGATCGGCTTTATGACCAACCGGTCGGATATGGAGTATATGAAGTCCGAAGAGAATCAGAAAGCGATCGCACAGGGAATTTATCGGGGAATCTGCACAAGCTTTCATATCTCCGAATAGAAAACAGACGATATGTCCGTGAAATGGAACATAATAAAAGGAAAAGAGGATAATCATGAAAAAAATAATCGTAGCAACCGGTAATGAAGGCAAAATGAAAGAATTTCGTCAGATCCTGCAGGGAGAGGATATTATATTTTCTTCTCTGAAGGATGAGAATCTGCAGGATGTAGAGATCGTTGAGGATGGCAGCACATTTGAAGAGAATGCATTGATCAAGGCACGTAAGATCTCAGAACTGACCGGACAGATCGTTCTGGCGGATGACTCCGGACTTGAGGTGGATGCACTGGATAAGGCGCCGGGAATCTACTCCGCAAGATATATGGGAGAGGATACTCCGTATACAGTGAAAAATAATCATATCATCGAGCTTTTAAAGGATGTGGAGGGCGACGATCGCAGTGCCAGATTCGTCTGTGTGATCGCCTGTGTATTTCCGGACGGAAGAAGTTTCACCTGTCGTGGCGTGGTAGAAGGTCAGATCGGCTACAGTGAGAAGGGCGAGAACGGCTTTGGTTATGATCCGATCTTTTATGTGCCGGAGCTTGGCTGCACAACGGCAGAGCTTAAGCCGGAGGATAAAAATCAGATCAGCCACAGAGGGCGGGCTCTGACAGAGATGTACCGGAAAATGAAAGAATACGGTATTGTCTGATCAGAAAGCGGAAACAGAGAAAGGAATGTCAGATTAGTATGGAGAATAACGCAGCAGAACAGATCAAGGTGCTTGTGGTAAGCGATTCCCACGGAAGAAATGAGAATCTCAAAAAGGCAGTTGCCAACATGAGAGGAAGTCATTGCAGGATGTTTCATCTGGGTGATTTTCAGTGTGATCCGGATGATATCTATGATCTGGCAGGCGTGCCGGTTGATATGGTGCGCGGCAATTGCGACAGCAGTCTTTGTGGTGTGCCGCTCTCAAAGATTGTGGAGATTGGCGGTTATCGTATCCTGCTGACACATGGTCATCAGTATGCAGGCTTTGACAGCATTGGAAGCATGAGTGAACTGGCGCGTGCCAATGACGTTTCCATCGTGATGTGCGGTCATACACATATTCCGCATGTGGAGCAGAGAAACGGTGTCTATGTGGTCAATCCGGGAAGTATTTCCAGACCGAGACAGGAGGGGCATCAGCCATCGTATCTTGTCATGAATATTGAACAGGGACGAGTGGATTTTGTGCCGGTGTATTTGACGTAAAAGCAGATTTCTGATATAATAGTTCTAAAATGAACTGTCTGATGCAAGGGAAAGCATCGTGTCCTGTCAATGTCAGGCAATGGGGAGGGCTTCATGGATGACAGAGTGGAACAATTATTAAGTGGTCAGTATTTCAAAAAGTATCAGGAAGTTATGTATTCCGAAATTACTGAAAAATTTAATATGACGATTATGGAAGTGCGCGTCCTGCTTTTTTTTGATAATCATGGAAGCCGCAACACGGCGAAGGATCTTGTGAAGATCTTTCATTTTACCAAGTCGAACGTGTCCAAAGCGATTGACAGTCTGCTGCTTCGCGGGTATTTAAAAAAGCAGTATGATGATCAGGACAGACGGTATATTCATTTGACGGTACAGCCGGAAGCAGCCTGTGTGCTGGAGATGGCAAGGCAGTGCCAGAGGGAGATGTTTCAGGAAATATTCCGGGGGATCAGCGAGGAAGAGCTTCTGGTTGTTCAGAACGTAGCGCAGAAGATTCACCAGAATATATCCGATGCATTGCAGTAATTGGGGGATGTGCATCGGAGCGAGGGAAACCCGAAGGCATTTTTGAAAGGAAAGGTGATATTGTGCAGGATAATTTTGAAAAGATGATGAGCGATTTTACACACAAGTATAAGGATGTCTGTATTCAGAACAATTCCATTGACAGCAGTCTTTTTGCAGAATATGGGGTGAAGCGCGGGCTTCGTGACAAGAACGGTAAGGGTGTACTTTCCGGTATTACCAATATTTCTCTGATCAAGGCGAGTGACATTGTGGACGGTAAGGTTATTCCGTGTGACGGTCAGCTGTTCTATCGTGGATACAATATTTACGATCTGACGAACGGCATGAGAAAGGATAAACGTTTTGGGTTTGAGGAGATCACATATCTTCTGCTGTTTGGCAACCTTCCGACGAAGAGTGAACTCGAGGAATTCCGTGGGATCCTCGCAAAGAACAGAAGACTCCCTACGAACTTTGTCCGTGACGTTATCATGAAGGCACCGAGCCAGGATATCATGAATTCCCTGACGAAAAGTGTACTGACACTTTCTTCCTATGACGATAAGGTATCCGACATCAGTCTGGAGAATGTATTGTCACAGTGTCTGATGCTGATCAGTGTATTCCCGATGCTGTCTGTATATGGATATCATGCATATAATCATTATGAGAGAGACGAGAGCTTCTATATCCATCGTCCGGATGACAATCTGTCCGCAGCAGAGAATATCTTAAGAATGCTGCGTCCGGATAAGAAGTATACGGATCTGGAGGCAAAGGTACTCGATATGGCTCTGGTGCTTCATATGGAGCATGGTGGCGGCAACAACTCCACATTTACGACAAGAGTAGTTACCTCTGCAGGCTCCGACACCTACTCTGTTATTGCAGCCGCTCTTTCTTCTTTGAAGGGACCAAAGCATGGCGGAGCCAATATCAAGGTTGTTGAGATGATGCACGACATTAAGGAGCATGTCCGCGATACCGAGGACGAGGATGAGGTACGTGCATACCTTAAGAAGATCCTTCATAAGGAGGCATTTGACCGTCGTGGTCTGATCTATGGAATGGGTCATGCCGTATATTCCATTTCCGATCCGCGTGCCGTGGCATTTCGTGGCTTTGTGGAGAGCCTTGCACAGGAGAAGCATGAGAATAAGGATTATGCACTTTATTCCATGATCGAGAGGATCGCTCCGGAGGTTATCGGCGAGGAGTGTGCGATCTACAAAGGCGTCAGTGCAAACGTTGATTTCTACAGCGGATTTGTATACACAATGCTTGGAATCCCGACAGAGCTGTTTACACCGATCTTTGCGATGGCTCGTATCGTTGGATGGAGCGCACACCGTATGGAAGAACTTATCAATGTAGACAAGATCATTCGTCCTGCATATCAGAGTATTATGGTGCAGAAACCATATGAGAGTCTTGCGGACCGCAGTACACCAAAGTTAGACCGTAAGGGCAAGGAGCCTCTGAAGATTTCCATGAAGGATGAGAGCTGTTGATAAAGGAGGCTGACAATGTATATTGGTTCACATATTTCTGCATCAAAGGGCTTTGAGGCAATGGGAAAGCAGGCGTTAAAGCTTGGTGCCAACACATTTGCCTTTTTCACAAGGAATCCCCGTGGCGGTAAGGCAAAGGAGATTGATCCGGCAGATGTGGATAAGCTGCTCGCACTGATGGAGGAGCATCATTTTGGTAAACTGGTCGCACATGCACCGTACACGATGAATCTCTGCGCTGCCAAGGAGAATGTCCGAAACTTTTCGATGGAGATGTTTCAGGATGATCTGAAGAGAATGGATTACCTGCCGGGCAATTATTATAATTTCCATCCGGGTTCTCATGTGGGACAGGGGGCAGAGCAGGGAATCGAAATGATCGCGGAGGTGCTCAACGGAGCACTGTTTGAGGAGCAGACCACGACGGTGCTGCTGGAGACGATGGCAGGAAAGGGCAGCGAGGTCGGAAGAAGCTTTGAGGAGCTTCGCCGGATCATCGACCTGGTTGACCTTGATGATAAGCTGGGTGTCTGTCTGGATACCTGTCATATCTGGGATGGCGGCTATGATGTTGTCGATCATCTGGATGATGTATTAAATGAGTTTGATCAGGTGATCGGACTGGACCGCTTAAAGGCAATTCATTTAAATGACAGCATGAACCCGCTTGGTGCACACAAGGACCGCCACGAGAAGATCGGTCAGGGACATCTGGGACTTGAGGCGATCACAAGGATCATCAATCATCCGGCACTTAAGGAGCTTCCGTTTATTCTGGAGACGCCAAACGATGATGAGGGCTATACCAATGAGATTGCCATGCTCCGCAAGCTCCGGAAGGAGTAAGGAGCCGGGGAAGAATCTTAATAAATTTGTAATTTATGATACCTGCAGGATGTGGTATTCTATAATAGAATATATCCTGTGGGTATTTTGATTTTGTGGCGCTGATTTCGTGAGACAGTGCAGAAGGAGGAACAAGTATGGGGGAAGGCATGGCAACGATCCTTGTGGCGGACGATGATCCGGATATCGCGGAGCTTGTGGAGATCCATCTTGCCGAGGAAGGCTTTCGTGTTTATAAAGCGTATGATGGAAGGGAAGCACTGCAGGTTTTTGCGAGGGAGAAGATCGATCTGGCGATCCTTGATATCATGATGCCGGGCATTGACGGGATCCGCGTCTGTGAGAAGATCCGTGAGGTCAGTATGATCCCGGTGATCATGCTGAGCGCGAAGGATTCCGAGGCAGACAAGGTGGCAGGTCTTGGAATCGGAGCGGATGATTATGTGACAAAGCCGTTTCAGACGGGAGAGCTTGCCGCCCGTGTAAAGTCCCAGTTACGGCGTTATCAGAAGTTCGGTGTACAGGATCCGGCGGAGTGCACCGATGAGATCCGTCTGGAAAATTTACACATTGACAAAAGCCTTCATGCGGTGGAAGCCTTTGGAAAGCAGGTACATCTGACGCATCTGGAGTTTGAGATACTGTATCTGTTAGCATCCCATCCGGGTCAGATATTCAGTACCGATGAGATTTTTGAAAAGGTATGGAAAGAGAAAAGCTACGACATGAGTAACACGGTGATGGTGCATATCCGGAGACTCCGGGAGAAGCTGGAGGGAAGACAGAGAAAGGCTCAGATCATCAAAACGGTCTGGGGAGTGGGATATAAGATTGAAGCATAGTATTTGGAAGAGCCTGAGATTGAAGCTTGTATTGTATGGGGCGGCGAGTCTGCTGCTTGCCGGAGTGACAGAGAGTATTCTCGCGATGCTTCTGTATCTGATGTCTACGGTGCTAGGGGTATCCAGACAGGATGCAGTCTATACACAGGACAGTCTTTCCTATGGACAGGGTGCGGGGAACACAATGTCAGGGGTTTTCCGTCATCTGGAGCAGCTTGGAAGCGACAGTTTTTATACGATAGCTATAGTGGGCATTCTTGCGGGACTGTTTCTTTTTGTGATCTATTTTCTGCTTCTGACAAGAGGACTGACCGGTGACCTTTCGGATCTGGCGGCGGGAATTTCGTCCATGACCATGGAACGACAGCGAAGACTTCCGGTGAAACGACAGGATGAGATCGGGGAGATCGCCCGCTCCGTCAATGAGATGATGGAGGAACTTACCAGGCTGATGGATGCGGAGAGAGAGGCACTGCAGACCAATAAGGAGATGATCGCCTGCCTGGCACATGATTTAAGGACACCTCTTACCTCTTTAAACGGCTATCTGAATCTGATGATGGATACCGACAAATATGACGCTGCGCAGAGACAGCATTTTACGGAGGTTGCCCTTCGAAAGGCTGACCGGCTGGAGGGACTGATACAGGATCTTTTTGATTATACGAAGCTGATGAGCGGGGAGATCACGCTGCACCGTAAGCAGGTTGATTTTGTAAAGCTGATCGAGCAGATGGTCGAAGAATTTTATCCGCTCATGGAGGATAATGAGCTGCATTGCAGCTTTGACAGTGCATGGAAAAGTCTGGAACTTGTGGTGGATCCGGATCTGATGGCGCGGGCAGTGCAGAATCTTTTAAGCAATGCCATCAAGTACGGAAAGGATGGCAAGCAGATTCGGATCTGTCTGCAGGAGAGAGATGGGATCGTGTTGTCTGTAACGAATTATGGACTGATCATTCCGGAGGAAAGCCTGGATATGATCTTTGAACGTTTTTACCGGGTAGAAGGAGCAAGGTCACCTCAGACAGGAGGAACCGGACTGGGACTGAATATTGCGAGGGAGATTATTGTGCTGCATGGCGGCAGTATCACGGCACAAAGCAGTATGCAGGGAACCATATTTGAGATATTCCTTCCATGGCAGAATGAGACGGAGGATGCAGAATTTTGAGAAAACGTTTAATGCATATAGGAAAAGTTCTTTTGATCGCGGCGATGGTCATTCTCTGTCTTGTGTTTCTGGACAGGCTTGGCAGCAGGAGGGTGGGACAGAGAAACGATAATGTGATCTCCTCCAATAAAATGGCTGTGTTTACCAGAGGAAATGTCCACGCGGAGATTCAGATCGGTGCAGCGACAAAGATACGGTACGGCAGGTATACACAGCTTACGGCCAATGTCCGGAATCTGGGGGACAGATTTTCAGGAGTGTTGCGTGTAAAGCCTGTCGGCATCAAAAACGGCACCGTCTATGAAAAGCAATTTGAACTGGCGCATTCTGGCAGCAAATCGCTGAAGCTTTATCTGCCGGTACAGACGGAAAAGGGATCCTTTAAGCTTACCTTTTTGGGGGAAGACGGTCAGGTGTTATATTCCGGTGTGATATGGACGGACGTTGACACGGAAACCGATGGGAAATATGTCGGTATCTGCAGCCGGAAGAAGGACCGGATGCGTTACATGGAGGAGAGCGGTACGAATGTAACATATCTGTCCGGGGAGGAGCTGCCGGAGGATTTTCGCGGTCTGGACTGGCTGGACGTACTGATCGCCAGTGATATAGATCTTCAGACGCTGCAGGAAGCGCAAGTGCGTGCGATCATCAACTGGGTTCGAAACGGAGGTATATTGGTGTTAGCAGACTCCGGTCAGGCAAGAGAAATCTCCCCGTTTCGCGGGAAGCTGTTTGAGTGGAAAAAGCAGGGCAGCTATGACATTGCTACGGCATTTGGCGTGACGGAAAAGGATATGAAGCAGATACGGGAGGAAGCGGTGCAGGAGGCTGCAAAACAGAAGCAGCAGGAGGTCAAGAGGTTCCTGAAAAAGAACCTTTCGGGTGCAATATATAAGAAATGGGAAAATGACATTTCCGATTTGGAGAAATCTGACGAATGTATCCGGCCGGAGGGAGAGATCTATCATTATCTGAGTGGTTATTTTACACAGAGTATACTGGATGATTTCCTGTCGATGAAGCTGACGGATGTGGAGAAAGCCGCAGTCAGGGAGAATGTTTTTTTCAAAAGAGTTCACAGGGAGCTGCAGGAGCTGGAGGTGACCGGTGGCAAAGCACTTTTGAAAACAAGGAAGGGAAAGGTGATACTTCAGGAGAAAAAAACAGGAAGAGGACGTGTGATCATAAGCGGTGTATCGTTAGGTCTATCCTCACAGTATTGGGATGTGCAGGGAAGCCGGATCCGCAACATTATATGGAAGGATTTTAGTGAGCAGGAGGGACGGCAGAGAGAATATAAAAGGAATGGTGGAGAGACAGAACAGATCTATGAAGACGGGCTGGCTGTGACTGACTGGAACAAGTTGCCGAATCTGCGGTTTTATATTGTTTTTCTGCTTGTCTATATTGTGCTTACAAGTCCGGTGTTTTATTATCTGATGAAACGGTCGAGACATCGTATGGCAGTCTGGGGGATGATCCCGGCGGCATCGGGGTTGTTTGCGGTGCTGATCTACCTGATCGGCACGAGCACGAGACTGGAGGGGCAATGCATTAATTACCTGAATCAGATCGAGGTGGACAGTGAGGGAACCGGCATGCTGGAATGTCATTTCCGGCTGATCCATGATGAGACAGGAAGCTATGAGCTTTCCGTGGATGGAGGTCCGGTTATGGAAAGCTCACAGGAACAGGCAGATGGACAGAAGAAAACGCGTCTGAGCCAGGGAGAAGGAAAGACAACGCTTCAGGTGGAACAGGCGCCGTCGTTTGAGGGAACCAATCTCCTGAGTCAGGATTCTGTGCGGCTTGACGGCTCGATCAAGGCGGATCTGTCCGTGTTAAATATGCACCTTCTTGGCAGACTGGAAAACCGCTCGGGCAGTGACCTCGAGGATTGTGTGATCTACCACAATGGAGTGATTTATCAGCTGGGGGATATTGCGGATCAGAAGACGTATCTGTTAAAGGAAAATCATTACCTGAAACGTTACTGGGTCAATGATTACAGCGGCAACTACGAACGTCTGGCAGATAAGTTATTTACGGATACGGCGAAAAGAACGCTGACCGGTGAGCAGAAGAAGAGACGATGGGCTCTTCTGGAAGCGTGCATGAAGAAAATGGGAACGACCGAGACGTTTTTCTATGGATTTGTCCCGGAGGAACAGGAGATATCCGGGTGGTATGATGTCCGGAAAGCAAAGCAGCAGAATATGCTGGGAGGCATTGAGAACATTGGCTGCCCGAAATACGGAGAAACCGGTATTATGCTGCGTATTTCCATTGGCGGACAGACGGTGTTAAACGAAGGAGACGCAAGGAATATTCTGATCGGAGGTGACTAAGTATGCTGAAGATACATCAAGTATCAAAAATCTATCAGAGGAAATATTTGCTGGAGGATCTGAATCTGGAGGTGGCAAATGGTGAGACATTTGGCGTGATCGGTGCACACGGCGCCGGGAAGACAACACTTTGCCGGATGGTTGCGGGGCTTATTCCGTTTGAGGGAGGAGAAATCCTGGCGGGAACCCCGGAGGTGCGGATCGACGGAGAGGGTGCTGCGGGGCTGGTCGGCTATGTCCCTGCAGAGTTTGGAAGATATCGTGATATGACCGTGGCGGAGTATCTGGAATATTATGGCGGATTGTATGGAATATCCGGATACCGGATCGACCGGCGAATGCAGGAATTGCTTCCGGCATACAGAATGGACGGGATGGAGGTGGTGCCGGTGGCGGAACTGGCACCACACGAAAAGAAACAGCTGGCCTTAGTGAGATGCATGCTGAGAGAACCGGATGTACTTGTTTTGGATGATTTCTATCATGGCATTGACGCAGGGAAGAGACCGGTGTTGGATGAACTGCTTCATCTGCTTCAGGATACAGGGAAAGCCGTTCTGGTTACCTCTGCCGGTTTCTCGCCTCTGGCGGGGAGTGGTGCGTTTCTGGGAATTCTCCAGAATGGGGCAATTGCCGTGCAGGGATCGTTAGAGGAAATCTCGGAACAGATCAATCAGACGAATCCTCTGGAGCTTTTGGTGGCAGAAAACTGTGCCGGAGCCGTAGAGGTGCTGAAGCAGGAGGAGATGGTGACAAGGATCTCGATTGATGGCGGCAGGATCCTCGCGGGCTTTCGGGGAACGCAGGAGGATCAGACAAGGATATTGCGGCGTCTTGTGGAAAATGATGTCGAACTGATCTCGTTTCAGCGAAGGAAAAGTGATCTGGAGACGGCCTTCTGGAAAATGACAGAGGAGAACTGATCAGGGGGATAGGGAGATGGCCGAAAAGAAGCTTTTGGAAAATGGAGGTGATACGGATGAAGCTTAAGCTTAATCCGATTTTGCGGGAGGAGATGAAACGCTATGCGGGGTCAAGGCGGTTTTATGTCTGGCTGGCAGCGTATGAGCTGCTTCTTCTGGCTGTTTCAGGGACCGGCTATGGGATCGCACTCCGGAACGGCTGGAATCATGTGATGGATTACTCCGGGATCGCCTATGTGTATCTGGTGCTGGCGGGCATTCTTGGCAGCACGGTTCTTTTACTGGTGCCCTCCTTTGCGGCAGCAAGCATTGCCTCGGAATGGGAGGATCGCACGATGGAGCTTCTGATGGCATCGCCTCTGAAGCCGTTTCGGATCGTTGCGGGTAAGATGTTGTCTTCCATCTGTCTGACCCTTTTGTTTATTGTGGCCGGAATGCCGTTTTTGTCTCTGGTATTTGTGATCGGAGGCGTTGAGAAGCGCCATTTGCTGGAGCTTTTACTGGTGCTTGCGGTGGAGTCTGTATTTACCGGAAGCATTGGTGTTTACCTGTCTGCCTTAAGCCGGAAAACAGACACGGCAGGAATCAGGTCGTATCTGGCGGCAATGGGGGCGGGCATCGGCACGATCCTTATTGTGGTGGTTGTTTATATTTTGCGCAAAAGCAGCGGTGGACATCCGGCAGGGGTCAGTCCGGTGAGTGCTTTTGTTCTTCTTTTGCTGGTAAATCCGCTTGTGACGTTGGCTTCTCTTCTGATGAGCCATATGGGATATACCGTGAAATTTGAACGGCTTCTGAATGTACTTGGAACACTGCCACAGGGGATTTTGACACATTGGTGCATGATCAGTGTTCTCCTGCAGCTTCTTCTTTCGGCAGTTTTTTTTGTTCTTACAGTACGCCGCCTGCAGCATTATTATCAGTAACTAAGACTTCCCATACCAAGGATAGAAATCCGCCCATAATATTTCTTGTGTCAATAACGTTTGAAAGTGATTTTTGCCATATAGATTCTTAAAATCTCTGGGAGACCGTGCCTGAAAATTGACTTGTCGTTCTACGGTTTTCGCAAAATCTAAATGCTTTGCTGTTTCGATGTTTGATGAACGTGTCTTTCCGTAGTCGCCTCAGGGTGGGATTCAGGTGTTTCAAAGGGCACTTGCGCTCGCCACTACTTGAGCCTTGTTTTTTAAGGCGCTATGTAGTGCTGCGTAGCGCAGTGTAGCGGAAGCGTGCCCGCTGAAATAACTGAGCCCACCCGAGAGGCTCAAGTCGTCCAGATGCGTATTCATCGAAACATTGCAAAGCAAAGATTATTCAGAAAACCTAACGATCTGCGTCAATTTCCAACCACAATCTCCCAGAGTAGTTAAACGTCAGAAGCAAAAATCATAATGCAATTTCTCAGAATAAAAAATATTATGGATATGCACAAATTTGAAGTATGGAAAGTTTTCGTAATTTATGATGCTCATTATATCATATATCCGCGCACGTTTTCTGCGCATGACGGAGTTTCGAAGAAACTCCTAATATGAGTCCGTTAGGACTCATTATATCATCATAAGTGTACCTAAGGTCAGCAGTCCCAAACCGGCTGCTGATTTTTTTGTGAGTTTTTCGCGGAAGACAATCCGTGAGAATGCGATCGTGACGAGAATACTCAGCTTGTCGATCGGAACGATGACGCTGGCAGGTCCCTCCCGGAGAGCACGGTAGTAGCAGAGCCAGGATGCACCGGTGGCAAGTCCGGACAGACAGATGAAAAACATTTCCCGGCGGGAAATGCCGTGAAGCTCCGATGCTTTTGACTTGGCAAATACCATGATCCACGCCATGAAAAGTACAACGGTAGTACGGATCGCTGTTCCGAGATTGGAGTCGATACCGCTGATTCCGATCTTACCAAGGATGGCGGTCAGACTGGCGAAAACCGCAGACAATATCGCATAGATCAGCCAGCTTTTCTGCCCGGAGTCGGCATCGGTTGCGTCTGATTCCTTCTTTGTGATCATCAGAAATGTGCCGATGGCGATCAGGACAACGGCTGTACCCTTTTTCAGACTCATTCCTTCATGGAAGAAGATCAGTGCGAGTAGAATTGTTAAGATCGTGCTTGACTTGTCGATCGGAACGACTTTATTGATGTCGCCCTTCTGCAGGGCGTGAAAATAGCAGAGCCAGGAAGCACCGGTGGCTAAGCCGGACAGGATCAGAAACAAAAGAGTCGGTCCGGAAATCTGTCCAATGCCACGGTATGCCCCGGTCAGAGCTGTAAAAAGCCAGGAAAATAAAAAGACAACGCAGGTGCGGATCGCCGTTGCTATGTCAGAATCTGTTTTACGGATGCCACATTTGGCAAGTATGGAAGTGATGCCGGCAAAAAAGGAAGAGCCGACGGCATATAAAAGCCACATAAGATCCCTCTTTTCTGAATGTATCAATGTTGTTGATCTTAAAGTATATCATAAACTCATTCTGTTGTGTTCATGTTAACTCTTTTGAAATGATACAAAATGATTTTTCGATATATTTTGCAGGACGGAAAATGGCTATAAATACAGAAAATAACAATATGATCTACAATATGAACGAATTGTAACAAAATGAACATACAATTTCTGTGAACCGTTGTATTTTAGAAACGGCAATGCTAAGATAATGATATCGCGATACGGTTTACAGGGAAATGCAGCAAATAGAATAGAATGGAGGAAGGAAAATGAGATCAGGCAAAATGAAACGATGTGCCATGGCAGGGGTGTTAGCGGTGGCAATGGTTATTTCGGCGGCACCGGATATAACCGTGACTGCGGAAACAAACGCAGCCAAAAAGGAGGAAGCATATATTGACACGGAATTTACCTACGGAACGCTTCCGGTGCAGACAGTATCTGCAGTGACAAGAGAGAAGTGCAGCGGTAAGGAGTGGACCGGTACAGGGAACAATTTGGATATTACTTCGGTAAATACGATGGAGGATAGCTCCAATCTGATTCCGTACGGTACAGTAGAGACGGCATTTCTTGGAGCAAGAGATTACGACAGAGAGGACTCAGACTATTATCAGCTTCTGACCGGAAAGGATGAAAGCTGGGATCTGGCGGTTCTTAATAATCCGGAAAAGGCAGAGGGACTTGGCTCGTTTGAAAAGGAGGATTATCAGGAACAGGATGGGGATGGCTGGAAGACGGTGACATTGCCGGCAAGCTGGACCAGCTACGGTTTTGACCATTCAATCTATACGAATACGGTTATGCCGTTTGAGAGTGGCGCAGAATTTCCGATGGCACCGACGGAAAAGAATCCGGTAGGACTTTACCGAAAGCAGTTTACCGTGAAGGATTCGATGCTTCAGGATAACGGTAAGGTTTATATCACGCTGGGCGGCGTGGAGTCTGCCTATTATCTGTATGTGAATGGGGTAGAGGTCGGTTACAGTGAGGACAGCTATGATCCGCATACCTTCGATATTACCGATCTGCTTCACGCAAAGGGAGAGAAGAATACACTTGCGGTTAAGGTGTTTAAATTCTGCGACGGAACCTGGCTTGAGGATCAGGACATGATCTATGACGGCGGTATTTTCCGAGATGTTTATCTGACAAGTACGCCGGCGGTGCATGTGCAGGATTATGATCTGAACTATGATCTGAACGAAGATTACACGGCGGCAGATATGAAGCTGTCCCTGAATACAGTCAACGATGCGGTCACGGATGCGGCAGATATGGCGGCAAAGGTGGCACTGTATGATGCACAGGGAAATGAGGTTGCAAAGACAAATGCTGTTCTTGGTACGATCGCAGCCGGAAAGACCGGTGAAAAGGAAATTTCCATGACAGTAACCGATCCAAAGCTGTGGGATGCGGATCATCCGAATCTGTATACGATGGTTGTTTCATTGTATGATCAGAAAACAGGGCTTCATTATGAGAGTGTCAGCCAGAATGTGGGATTTCGGAAGCTGACATTTACATCGACGAAGGTCACGACCGATGGAAAATATAATAATGCAACCAAGCGTTATGACATGGTAAAGCTTAATGGCAAGCGTCTTTTGATTAAGGGTGTCAACCGCCACGATACGGATGTGGATACCGGAAAGTATGTTTCTCACCGTGTTTATGAGGAGGATGTGCGTCTGATGAAGCAGAACAATATCAACGCAATCAGGACCTCTCATTATCCAAATGATGACTATCTGTATTATCTCTGCGATAAATACGGTCTTTATGTGATGTGTGAGAGTAATAACGAATCGCATGCGATCTATTCTGATGAGGAGAAATTAAGTAAGCTTGAGACGGCAGCAATGACAAGGCAGTCGGCATCCTACGAGCGTTTCAAGAATACGACAAGCAATCTGTTCTGGTCGATCGGCAATGAATCCTCTCAGGGCTGGTCTGAGCGTGACGGCAATTATGCCAATGGCATGTTTGCACATCTGGTACAGTTTTTCAAGGATCGTAACAGCAGCAGAATGGTGCATTATGAGGGCATGAGCGGTGGAAGAAAGGGTTCTACGGCAATTGATATGGTCAGTCATATGTACTATGATCCGGACAGTATTTTATCCTATGCAAAGGATGAAAGCCGCATGCCGTTTATTCTCTGCGAGTATGATCATGCCATGGGAAATGCAGTCGGTAATTTGAAGGAATACTGGGATATTATCAGGGAGTACGATAACATGCTTGGCGGCTTTATCTGGGACTGGGTTGACCAGTCGAGAAAGGTTGCGATCGCTGACGGTGCCTGGAATTATTACGGAACAAAGGATGCGCATACAAGCGGACTTTATGATCTGAGTGGATATTTTCTCGGATATGGAGGTGACTGGGGAGATAAAACCGGAGACAAGAATTTCTGTCAGAACGGTCTTATTTCCGCAGACAGAGATCCACAGCCGGAGCTTAAGGAAGTTCGATATCAGTATCAGGATTTCTGGTTTACCTCTGAGAAAGATAAGCTGACCGGGCAGACCATTCATGTCAAAAACGAGAGCGTTTCCAATGATCTGTCCGAATATGATGTGATATGGGAACTGAAGGAAAACGATAACGTGATCGGACAGGGGCAGATTACGGAAGAACTGGCAGCACAGCAGGAAAAGGATATCGTAATCCCATATACATTGCCGGAGGCGTTGAAGGAGGGTGCAGATTATTATCTGAATATTTCGGTCAGAACAAAGGCAGCAGACGGTTTTTTGGAAAAGGGACAGGAAATTTCCTATGCACAGTTTGCAGTGGATGCAAAGAAGGCTGCAAAGGCACATAAGTTTAGCGGCGAAAACGTAAGCATTGTAAAGAACGGTAATTATTATAATGTATCCGGAAAGGATTTTAAGTTTAATGTGAATCTTCAGACCGGTCTTCTGGAGGATTATTACTATCAGGAGAAGCTGCTGATGAAGCAGGGACCGCAGCCGAACATCGGACGTGCAAAACTGGATAATGATAAAGCAAGCTATGCTGATATCATGAAGAATCTGACACTGGCTGCTTCACCGGAGGTGGCATGGAACGCTGATGGCTGTTATGTGATCACTGTGAAATGGCTTTCTGATTTCCAGCTTGATTCAAAGGCAGTGGAGCCTTCTGCAATCGTGATGCATTATCTGGTCGAGAGTGATGGAACCGTTACCGTAAATGTTCAGATGGATCTGACGCATACCGGTATGAAACGTATCACCAAGGCGGGAATAATCCTGACACTGGCAGATGGCATGGAACAGGTAAGCTGGTACGGAAACGGTGACGGAGAAAGCTATAATGATCGTCAAAGTTATACCAGAAAAGGCGTTTACCGGTCAACTGTCAATAATATGTATTATCCGTTTGCGAAGCCGCAGGATTGCGGTAATCTTACCGGCGTACACTGGATCAGTGTGACAGGAGAGGACAAGGACGCTGTCGGCATGCTGATCAGTGGCAATCAGGAGGTCAATGCATCGGCACTTCACTTTACGCCGTCCATGCTGCAGGCGGCAAAGCATGTCAGTGAACTGACGCCTTCCAAGGAAACCTATGTGACCGTGGATGCGGCAGTGAGAGGAACCGGAAATGCTTCCTGTGGATATGAGACTTTAAAGAAGTATCAACTTGAGAAGAAAATGTATGATTACAGTTTTTCTCTGATTCCGGTGGCAAAAGAGACCGATTGTATGGAAAAGGCAGTTGATTACAGAGAGCAGACGTATCATTTTGAAGCCGCAAAGCAAGCCGAGATCAAGGATGTGACTCCGGCGGAGCCGACACCGGCACCGACAGTGACACCGGATCCGGGAAACGGAAGTGCATCTGTGACACCTTCACCGGTGCCGGATCTGCAGCCGGCGTCCGACAACGGAAATGGAACTGCGGCAGCCGCAAAGACACCGGGTAAAGTGACGAAGGTGAAGGCAAAGACACTTGGCAAAGGGGCAAAGCTTAGCTGGAAGGCGCAGACAGGTGTTACTTACCGTGTTGCATACGGCACAAGCCGCAAAAAACTTGCTGCACTTAAAAAAGGAAGCAGTAAGGGAGCAAAAGGTGTTAAAGTCATTACGGTAAAAACTGCCGGCAAGAAGCTTTCGAATCTGAAGGCAGCGAAAAAGTATTATATCCGGGTATGTGCTGTTGACAAAAAGAGCAAAAAAGCAGGAAAATGGTCGGATATCATATCGGTTAAGACAAAATAAAAGTCTATTTCTGAAAAATAGATAAAATAAAGACCGTCGCATCAAATGGGCGAAAAGTGACAGGAACCCTGTTTTCGGGATGAAACAGGAGGTCTGTTATACGAAAAGTCTGTTTGTGCGGCGGTTGTTTTTTTGAAAATATATGGTAAGATACATAAGTAAAATAAAAGCAAGGGAAATGTGATAATGAGGGTGGATCGATGAGTGTTTATCAGTGTATGTTGGCAGATATCAGTGATGTGGCGGCGTTTTTGCCAAAAGCCGTGCTGATTGGGATCCTTGTGGGAATCGTGCTGCGGCTTTGCCATGTCAGAGGACGGCAGTGGACCGGCAGTGTATTGTTTGTGATCTATGTTGTGGTACTTCTGCAGACCGTGTTTTTCTGTCGGGAGCCGGGAAGCCGGTGGGGGACGGATATGCGGTTGTTTGGTACCTGGGGAACGACGATGCAGGATCATGCATGGGTGCTTGAAAATGTCCTGTTGTTTATTCCGCTTGGACTGCTGCTTCCTTTATTGCTTCCAAAACGATGGCATCCGATCACGGTTCCGGCGGGACTTTTTGGCAGCATCTGTATTGAGTTTGTGCAGCTTCGCACCGGAAGGGGTTTTTGTCAGCTTGACGATATTGTGATGAATACGCTGGGGGCATTGGCGGGATATCTTCTGTGGCTGGCAGGACGGGGGCTGCTTCGGGGCATTCTTCGGTTTTGCGACAGGCAGGGCAGGCGAAGAGGGCTGTTTGGCGTATTGGCTCTTTTGTGGATGCTTGTGATATTTTCCTTTTCCGCACAGCCGGCAGATGAGTCGACGCAGACGAGCCTGCGGGTTGGCAGGGCTGTCTGTGCGGTGATCGTGCCGGATTATGCGCAGATGACGCAGGAGCAGCAAACTGCCTGGGCTGAGCGTATTGAGTTTCCGGTGCGAAAGGGTGCTCATATGACGGAATATGGAGTGCTTGCCATGTTGTGGCTTGGTGTGCTTGCCGGAGAAGAGATCACAAGGAAACGGGCAGTCATTGCCATTGCCCTGACGGCTCTTTACGCATCGACCGATGAGTTTCATCAGCTGTTTGTGCCGGGACGAAGCGGTCAGGTGCGGGATGTGCTTATCGATTCCTGTGGTGCTGCGATTGGCGTATTGATCGCATGGGGGCTGATAAGAATTTACAGTAACAGAGAGAAACAACACTAAGAAGGGGGCGTTTCCAATGGATCTGATGGTTGGAAGTGTAGATGCCAAAAGGCTGCGCAGAGATCTGATCAGACAGCTTCGCAGCATTTCGAATCAGAAGTCACCGAATGTGCGCAACAAAATATACACCGCAGAGATGGCAGATGAGCAGAGTCTTGTTGCCATGGCGAAAAAGGAAGGGCTGGAGATCCGAAGATATATCCGGTGATAACAGATACAAAAGGAGTACGGTAGAGATGGAATTAAAGGAACAGAATTTAGGGGAGGAGTTATATAATCTTCTGGCGGAACTGCTAAACAGCAAGATGAACCGGACGGTTATGGACAGTATTCGTGGAGAATACGGGGTTTTGCGCTATCTTTGTTATATTGAGGATCATGTGCATGCCGGTAAGCTGACCGAGCATCTTCGTGTTGTGCCGGGAAGAATGACCGACATTTTAAACAGTCTGGAAGCAAAGGGATTGATCACGCGGATCCGCGGGGAAGAGGACAGACGTCATGTAAATGTATGCATCACGGAGGAAGGAAAGAAGCAGGCGGTCCAGATGCGGCAGATGATCAGCCGGGAATATGAAGGGATGTTCCGGATCCTGGGACAGAAGGATACGGAGGAGCTGATCCGGCTTCTGAAGATTGTTCTGTCCTATCCGGATGCAAAGGAGACAAAACGCGAGTGATACGGGAAAATGACAAAAGACAGCTCGTCAGACAGGGAGAACTGTTGTTATATATTGAAAAGAACGAAGAGGGTGTCACGCTTCTCCGGTGCTATGGGGACAGCCCGGTTGTCACACTGCCGGATATGGTGGATGGTGCTGCGCTGACGCAGATCGGAGATTACTGCTTTGCGGACTCGGCGAGAGCGCAACGCTGTGATGAAGCTTCCGAAGGAACTTACAGGGAGCTTTACGGAGATTATCTGCAAGAGGTCTTTCTGCCGGATACGGTCAGAAAGCTTGGAAGTCTGGCGTGTTATAACTGCAAGCATCTGCATACACTCGGATTTGGAGCGGCACTGACAGAGGTGGGCAGCGATGCCTTTATGAACTGCCGCAGTCTTCAGGCGTTTCGGATATCGGCGGGGATGCAGCAGGAGACGGGGCTGAAGCAGCTGCTTGCCCAGAGAATGACCGATGTGGAGGTAACCTTTGTTGAGGGGAACGGTATTGTAGGAAAGCTGTTTTATCCGGAGTATGAGGAGGATCACGATGAGATTGGTCCGGCACATATCTTTGCGATGAGTATTCATGGCGAGGGATTTCGGGCAAGACAATGCTTTCAGAACGGAAGACTTTCGCTGGCTGCGTATGACGAGATCTTTGAGCAGGCGTGTGCTGAGGAAAGTGAAGAGACGCTGTGTCGTCTGGCGGCAGATCGTCTGGCGTATCCGGTAGTACTTTCCGGACAGGCGGGGGATCGATACCGCAGATTTCTTGCCGGACAGCAGAGTACACTGGCAGAGCTTCTTGTTAAGCAGCATGATATCACAGGGATCAGGGAGTTTGTACGTGGAGAGATCCTTACCGGAGACGGAATGATGACCGCTGCCCGCCTGGCGGCGGAGACAGAATGGGTGCAGGGAGCGGCAGAACTCCTTACATTGGAAAAGGAACAGGCAGAGCAAAAGAACGGGGAGGATCAATATGCCTTCGAAGAATGGTGAGAATGTCACACCCTCACATATTATGACACAGACCGAGTGGAAAGAGATGATGGCACGCAAGGTGCTTGCTTACACGACCGATGCACTTCTGGTGGATTTTCGTTATATGGGAAGTGCGATTCAGATCCTGCAGGCGGTTCCGGACGGACAGATCACGACGCTGGCGGTGGACGGAGCAAAGCTTCATTACTCTGCAGAGCAGTTGATACGGGTCTTTAGGAGCAATGAGAAGTATCTGAACAGACTGTATCTGCATGCACTGTTACATTGCCTGTTCCAGCATCTGTGGATCGGCGGAACAAGAGATAGAATGCGCTGGCATATTGCCTGTGATATTGCGGTGGAATATGTGATCGATCAGCTTAAGCAGCCATCGGTGCACCGGATCATCGGATGGCTCCGGGAGAAGACGTACCGGGAGCTGTCGGAATACGGAGACGGGATATCGGCTGCGATTGTTTACCGATGGCTTGAAGAGAAGGATATGGAGCAGATCGCAGGTCTCAGGCAGGAATTTTTCACGGATGATCACCGTTACTGGCCAAAGCAGGAGCAGAGGCGTGCAGTGCCGTCTCCGGTGCAGAATAAATGGCAGCAGGCGGCAAGGAAGATCTCGCTGGAACAGAAGAGACAGGGAGACGATCCGCAGAAGGGACAGCGTCTGCTCACGCAGCAGATGAAGGAGGGACGGAGCAGGCGGTCTTACCGGGACTTTCTGAAGAAGTTTGCGGTCTATCAGGAGGAGCTTACGCTGGATCCGGATGAATTTGATCTGAATTTCTATACCTATGGACTGCGTCTTTACGGCAATCTGCCTCTGGTGGAACCGGTCGAGAGCAGTGAGGTATGTAAGATCCTTGATTTTGTGGTGGTGGTTGACACCAGCTATTCTACGAGCGGAGTGCTTGTGCAGGGATTTTTGCAGGAAACCTTTCAGATCCTGACCGGGAAGGACAGCTTTTTTCGGAAGGCCAGGATCTGGGTGCTGCAGTGCGATGAGACCGTGCAGAAGGAGGATGTGATCTGTTCAAAGGAGGAGCTTGACCGGTTGTTTACGGATTTTGAGATCTACGGTGGTGGCGGTACGGACTTTCGACCGGCGTTTGAACGGGTACAGGAACTGATTGAACAGGGGGCGTTTGAACGGCTGTGCGGTTTGTTATATTTTACGGACGGCAAAGGCATTTATCCGACTGGGAAGCCACCTTATAAAACGGCATTTTTGTTTCTGAATGATTACGAGGAAGAAAAGGTGCCGGTGTGGGCGATGCGCCTGAAGGTGGATGAAGGGCAGTGGCAGAGACATGCAGACAGAATGGAGAATAACGATGAACATTAAAGAAGCAAAAAATGAAATTAAACATACCGTACAGGCATATTTGAATAAGGATTATCTGGGGGATTATCGTATTCCGCCGCTTCGCCAGAGACCGATCCTTCTGATCGGACCGCCCGGAATCGGTAAAACGCAGATCATGGAGCAGATTGCCCGAGAGTGTAAGATCGCTCTGGTTTCCTATAATATTACTCATCATACCAGACAGAGTGCGGTTGGACTGCCGTTTATCCGGGAAACCTCGTATGGAGGAGAGACACATTCCGTCACCGAATACACGATGAGTGAGATCATTGCCAGCATATACCGCCGGATGGAGGAGACCGGGCTTGATGAGGGAATCCTTTTTGTCGATGAGATCAACTGTGTGTCTGAGACACTGGCGCCGACCATGCTGCAGTTTCTGCAGGGGAAAATGTTTGGTAATCAGAAGATCCCGGAAGGCTGGATCATTGTGGCAGCCGGAAACCCGCCTGAGTACAACAAATCGGTCAGAGAGTTTGATATGGTAACCCTGGACCGTGTCCGCAGAATTGATGTGGAGGCTGATTACGGTGTCTGGAAGGAATACGCCAGAGAGCGTAAGCTGCATGGGGCTCTGTTAAGTTATCTTGAACTTCGTCCCAACAATTTCTACCGCGTGGAGGCGGATGTTGACGGTTTGCAGTATGTGACGGCGAGAGGCTGGGAGGATTTAAGCCAGCTTATTTATGCGTACGAAGAGCATTCGATTCCGGTGACGGAGGAGGTCATTTATGAGTTCTTACATCACAGGGATGTTGCGGAGGATGTGGAGGCGTATCTGGCACTTTACCACAAATATCAGGATGATTACGGGATTCCGGAGATCCTTGCGGGAAATGTGCGGACAGAGGTTTATGCGAGACTGTTTCAGGCTGGCTTCGATGAGCGGCTCAGTGTGGTCGGTCTGCTTGCGGACGGACTGCGTGGTATTCTTGAGAAGGTCATCCTGCAAAAGAACAAAACCGATCAGTGGTATGACTATCTGAGACAGTATCAGCATACGCTGAAAGAGGGAACGGATAAAACGCCTGCAGAGGATTACCGGCAGATGCTGGAGACGATTGCGGAGGAGAATGCGCAGCTTGAAAAGACAGGGCTTGTCGACAGGAAGGAGCTTAGCAGGAGAGAGATACTCAGGCAGCAGATGGCAGAAAATGCACCGTCTGCGGCAGAACCCAGGGAAGCCTTTGCACAGGCAAAGCAGGGCTTTGATAACTGCAGGAGCATTCTTGCCGCACAGGAGCAGGCAGGAGAGCAGGCAATGGAAGCAGCATTTGATTTTATGGAAAATGCCTTTGGAAACGGACAGGAGATGATACTGTTCGTCACGGAATTGACGCTGATGTCCGAGGCAGTGCAGTTTCTGGCACAGCATCCGTGTGAACGTTATCTTCAGTATAATCAGGAGCTTTTGATCGGAACCAGAAGACGGGAACTTTTAGACGAATTAAATCAATAGATGTCCGGTCGTCTACTGGACGAAACAGGAAAGATATGTTATACTTTTGCAATATATGGGTCTTGTTTCCATAAGGAGAGAGGGGGACAAAATGACACGACAGGAGGAACGCATCCGTGCAAGACGGCGTCAGAGACGCAGACAGGCGAGAATGGTGCGCCGCGTTGTTTTTGGAGTATGTCTGTTTATCATCCTGATCCTGTGTATTTACGGACACCACAATCATAAGCGGGTACTGTCGCTGCAGAGTAAGATCGACCGGCTGGAACAGCAGCTTAAGAAAAGCAAGTCGGACAGCAATGATCTGAAGAAGCAGTTGGATGAGCTGCAGAAGGAGCTGGAGCAGAAGCAGCAGGAGCTCGACAAGAAGGAGGCAGCCCTTTATGATGATCCGAATAAGCCAAATGTCTATATGACCTTTGATGATGGACCAAGCTCCAATACCGATACGATATTAGATACACTGGCGGCGAACAACATCCGTGCCACCTTTTTCTGTATTGCGCAGAAGGGGGAGGCGAATGAGAAGCGGTATCAGAGGATCGTAAATGAAGGTCATACGATCGGTATGCATTCCTACACTCATGAGTATGGAACCGTTTATGCCAGTCTGGAATCCTTTGAGCAGGATGTGACGCAGATCAGTGATTATATTTTTCAGATGACAGGCGTCCGACCGAAATATTACCGTTTCCCGGGAGGAAGCAGTAACACGGTCAGCAAGGTGCCGATGAAGGAATGTATCCGGTATCTGAACCAGAGTGGTCTGACGTATTTTGACTGGAACGCACAGAATGATGATGCAACCGGTAAGTCCTACACTGCATCGCAGTTGGTGGAGCATGCCATGAAGAATGTCAAAATGGCGGGGGACAATGTGGTGCTTTTAATGCATGATGAGCAGACAAAGACTGCAACAGCCGAGGCATTGCCGACGCTGATCAAGAGGCTGAAAAATGCCGGTTATGATATATTGCCGATCACGGATAAGACACCTTTGGTACAGCATGTGTCAAAAGACTCCGTGAGCTGACAGCCGGGATCAATCAATAAGGAGGACATAACATGAGTGAATTTGAAGATGCAAATGTAGATAAGGATATACTCAGCCAGATCTTCGGTGACGATATTTCCGATGACAAGGACGATGAGAAGAAGGATGACAGTCTTTTCGCTGACAGCTCTGCCGGAGATAATGAAGACGAGGAGACAGCAGAAGCTGTTTCTGAGACAGAAGAGGAAGTATCAGCAGAGGATATCTTAAAGGATGCAACCGAGGAGGAAGAACCGGAGCCGGTTGAGGAAGAGCTTTCAGTTGAGGAGGTTCTGGAGACTGCCAGAGCGCAGAAGCCGGTTGAGGAGACAAAGGCACCGGTTAAGGCTGCACAGATTGATGTTGATGACGATGATGTGACGGTGATCACTAAGGGAACCACAATCAACGGTGGCATTTCTTCCGAGGGCTCTTTAGAGGTGATGGGTACGATCACAGGAGATGTTGACTGTCTTGGCAGAGTTGCCGTATATGGCACGATCTCCGGTAATGTATCGGCATCCGATGTGCTGGTTCAGACAAAACGTCTGGAGGGTAATATCAAGAGTGACGGCAATGTCGAGGTGGCAGAGGGAACGATCATTCTGGGTGATATCGAGGCAACCTCAGCAACCGTAGCCGGAGCTGTTAAGGGTAACATTGATGTGAATGGTCCTGTTATTGTGGATTCCACAGCAGTTGTACAGGGAAGTATCAAGGCGAAATCAATTCAGGTCAACACAGGAGCTGTTGTCGATGGATACTGTTCATTAAACTATGCAGGTGTAAATCTGGAAGAGTTTTTTGAAGATAAATAAGATATGGGGATGGACAAAGATTATGGCAAAGTATAAGAGAGTATTATTAAAATTAAGCGGTGAGGCACTTGCCGGTCCGAATAAGACAGGCTTTGATGAGGAAACCTGCCTTGGCATTGCGAGACAGGTGAAGCAGTTGGTCGATCAGGGGATCCAGATCGGTGTTGTAACCGGAGGAGGTAACTTCTGGAGAGGCCGTACCAGCAAGAATATTGACCGTACAAAGGCAGATCAGATCGGTACACTCGCTACAGTCATGAACTGTATTTATGTATCAGAGATCTTCCGCTCTGTCGGTATTAAGACAGCGGTTCTGACACCATTTGCGTGCAGCTCCTTTACAGAGCTTTTCTCAAAGGATCTTGCCGTTCGTTATATGGAGCAGGGGGTTGTAACCTTCTTCGCGGGAGGCACAGGACATCCGTACTTCTCCACAGATACGGCTCTTGTTCTCAGAGCAGTGGAGATGGAGGCAGACATCATTCTGTCCGGCAAGTCGATCGATGGTGTGTATGACTCTGATCCGGCAGTCAATCCGGATGCGAAGAAGTTTGACGAGATCGATATCAATGAGGTCATCAATCAACGCCTTGGCGTGATCGACCTGGCAGCAGCCGTATTGTGTATGGAGAATCATATGCCGATGATGATCTTCGGACTCAATGAAGAAAATAGTATCGTAAATACCGTCCGGGGAACCACTCATGGAACCCTTGTGACAGCATAATTATAATGGAGGATTACAATGAGCGTGGAATTAAAACAGTATGAAGAGAAGATGAACAAGACACTCGACAGCCTTTCAGGAGAGTATACAACGATCCGTGCAGGACGTGCCAATCCGCATGTGTTGGACAAGATTACCGTTGATTATTACGGAACACAGTCCAATCTGCAGGCAGTCGCTAACATTTCCGTATCGGAGGCACGCACCCTGGTTATTCAGCCATGGGAGGCAAGCCTGATCAAGGAGATCGAGAAAGCGATCCTTACCTCTGATCTTGGTCTGACACCGAACAACGATGGTAAGGCGATCCGTCTGACATTCCCGGAGCTTACCGAGGAACGCCGTAAGGATCTGGTAAAGGATGTCCGTAAGAAGGGTGAGAATGCCAAGGTTGCAATCCGCAACATCCGCCGTGATGCTAACGACGCGATCAAGAAGGAACAGAAAGCCAATGAGATCTCTGAAGATGAGGAGAAGACATTGCAGGATGATATCCAGAAGATGACAGATACCTATATCAAGAAGGTTGACGGCATGGTAGAGGATAAATCAAAAGAGATCATGACAGTATAAGATACCGGCAGGGATAGGCATATGTCTGTCCCTGTGTTTCCTTATATGGACAGATTATGAAAGGAACAAATTATGGGTGAGAATACAAAAGCAGTGCCGCGGCATGTCGCAATTATTCTGGATGGCAATGGAAGATGGGCGAAGAAGCGTATGCTTCCGCGCAATGCCGGACATGCAGCCGGCAGCAAGAACGTAGAGAAGATCTGTGAGGCAGCATGGAACATGGGAATTGAGTATGTTACGATGTATGCCTTTTCAACGGAGAACTGGTCCAGACCACAGGAAGAAGTCGATGCGTTGATGAAGCTTCTTCACAGCTACTTAAAGGACTGTATTAAGACCAGCAAAAAGAACAACATGCAGGTACGCGTGATCGGCGATATCAGCCGCCTGGAGCCGGAGCTGCAGGATAAGATCCGAGAGCTGGAGGAGATTTCCGCACAGAATACGGGACTTCATTTTCAGGTGGCTCTTAATTACGGCGGCAGAGATGAGATCCGCAGAGCTGTCCAAAAAATGGTACAGGATGCTGAGGATGGCAATTTGAAAGCTTCTGAAGTGACAGAGGATAAGATTGCGGATTATCTTGATACAAAGGATATTCCGGATCCGGATCTGATGATCCGCACCAGTGGGGAGCAGAGACTGTCCAATTATCTTTTGTGGCAGTTAGCTTACGCGGAGTTTTACTTTACAGACACACTCTGGCCGGACTTCAATAAGAAAGAGCTGGAGAAGGCAGTGGAATTTTATCAGACAAGAGACAGACGTTTTGGCGGCGTCTGATCAAAGAATTGGAGATTACTATGTTTTGGACAAGATTAGCAAGTGGAATTGTTCTTGTAGCAGTGACGATTGCATTGATGGTGAATGGCGGATGGCCATTATTCTGGGTAGTGACAGCGATTTCGCTGATCGGACTGTTTGAACTGTACCGTGTGGCAGATCTTCACAAGACACCACCGGCAGTGATCGGTTATATATCAAGCGTGGTTCTTGATATCCTCATATTAGACGGTTATTATGAATATTTAATATTATGGCTGATCCTGACGCTGATGGTTATGATGGCATGTTATGTGATCGCATATCCAAAGTATCATACTGATCAGATGACATTGTTGTTTTTCGGTCTGGTTTATGTGACGATCATGATGTCGTTTATTTTCAAGGTGCGTTATCTGGAGGGAGGTATCCTTACGGTATGGCTGATCTTTGTGGCATCATGGGGATCTGATACCTGTGCGTACTGTGCAGGCAAGTTATTCGGAAAGCATAAGCTTCCGTCAAAGCTCAGTCCGAACAAGACGATCGAGGGATGTCTTGGAGGCATTATCGGTGCAGCGTTGATCGGATTTTTGTTTGCGCTGGCGTTTTATCGTCAGGAGACTGAATACTGGTGGCAGTTTGCATTGATCGGTGGAGTGGGATCCGTGATCTCACAGATCGGAGATCTCACCGCATCTGCGATCAAGAGAAATTATAATATCAAGGATTATGGTAAGCTGATTCCGGGTCACGGTGGTATTCTGGATCGTTTTGACAGCATTATCTTTACGGCACCGCTGGTATATCTGCTGGCAATTCTTTTATAGTAACAGTGTGCCTGTGGCGAAAATCCTGCGGGCGGGGAAAGGAATGTAAATAGTTATGAGACATTTGGCGATTCTTGGGTCTACCGGTTCGATCGGGACACAGACGCTTGAGGTTGTAGATAATAATGAAGATATGAAGGTAGTCTCTTTAGCTGCCGGAAGTAATATTGATCTGGTAGAGCAGCAGATCCGCAAGTATCATCCGGAGGTTGTATGCATCTATCAGGAGGATAAGGCAAGAGAGCTTGCGCGCAGAGTAACAGATGAAACTGTCTCTGTGCTTTATGGAATGGACGGACTGATCGCGTGTGCTACTGCAGCTTCGGCGGACGTGGTTGTTGCGGCTGTTGTCGGCATGATCGGAATCCGTCCGGTCATCGAGGCGATCCGCTGCGGCAAGGATATTGCGTTTGCCAATAAGGAGACGTTAGTGACGGCGGGTCATATCATTATGCCGATGATACGGAAGTATCAGGTGCTTCTGACACCGGTGGACAGTGAGCATGCAGCGATATTCCAGTGCCTGAACGGGGAACATCATGGTGAGATCGCAAAGATCCTGCTGACCGCCTCCGGTGGACCGTTCCGTGGCAGGAAGAAGGAGGAACTTGCCAGTGTGACGGTCGAGGATGCACTGAGACATCCGAACTGGACTATGGGGAGAAAGATTACGATTGATTCCTCTACAATGGTCAATAAAGGACTTGAGGTTATGGAGGCACGCTGGCTGTTTGATGTGGATTATGACCATATACAGGTAGTGATCCAGCCACAGAGTGTGATCCATTCGATGGTAGAGTTCGTGGATGGAGCTGTTATGGCACAGCTTGGCACGCCGGATATGAAGCTGCCGATCCAGTATGCGTTGACATATCCGCAGAGAAGAAATCTGCCGGGAGAGCGTCTTGATTTTTCGAAGCTGACCGATATCACCTTTGAAAAACCGGATCCGGATACATTTCGTGGTCTTTCGCTTGCTTATCAGGCGGGACGCGAGGGAGGCAGCATGCCGACTGTCTTTAACGCAGCCAATGAGAAGGCTGTGGCAATGTTTTTGAACCGTGAGATCGGATATCCGGACATTCCGCGGATCATCGAGGAGGCGATGATGGATCATCGTAAGATCGCAGATCCATCGCTGGAGGAGATCCTTGCGGTCGAAGCCGAAGTATATGCAAAAATAGAGAAGAGATAAGAAAGGCTGGTTGTTGGAATGAATATAGTTGCGGCATTATTGATATTTACCGTTATCGTAGTGATCCATGAGTTTGGGCATTTTCTGCTGGCAAAGAAAAACGGAATTGAGGTTACCGAGTTTTCCGTGGGAATGGGACCGAGACTCATTACGTTGTGCAAGACGAATAACGGCATGGTGTGCAAGCTCTTTTGCAGTCAGAAGCTGTTTGAGGAGAGAGAGGACTGGCAGCATATTACGAAGTATTCCTGGAAGCTGTTTCCAATCGGTGGCTCCTGTGCCATGGTTGGTGAGGACATGGAGGATGATTCCGAGAACTCCTTTAACAGCAAGGGTGTCTGGGCGAGATTTTCCGTTATCTTTGCGGGACCGTTCTTTAACTTTGTGCTGGCGTTTGTATTCTCGATCATTATCCTTGGCAATGCCGGAATCGATATGCCGGAGGTTGTGCAGGTTTCAGCAGGACAGCCGGGAGCTGCAGCCGGTATCAAGGAGGGCGATATGGTCAAGAGCATCGATGGACACAAGATCTCCATCGGGCGTGAGATCACCACATATCTGCAGCTTCATCCGTTAAGCGGTGATACCGTTGCGGTAAAGGTGGAGCGTGACGGTAAGGAGCAGACGATCAATATTGATCCGGATTATAAGACTTATCTTTTTGGCTTCGGCTATTCTTCCGATGAAAAGGTTAAACCGACGGTTTCCGATGTGACCGATAAGGGTGCCTTCCAGAAGGCAGGGATCAAGGCAAATGATGTGATCCTGTCTGTCAACGGTACCAGGGTTTCCAACTGTGAAGAACTGACCAAGGCAATGGAAACTGCCAAGACCGGCAAAGAGGTTACCTTTGAGGTTGACCGAAAGGGGAAGGAAATGACCTTCAAGGTGACACCAACGCCATATGAGGGCAAGACGCTTGGCTTTGTTGCCGGAAAAGACGAGATGAAGGGACCGGGAGCGGTTCTTAAATACAGTGTGATCGAGGTGAAATACTGGATCGAGACAACGGTTGCCAGCCTTGGTCAGCTGGTACGAGGTAAGGTATCCCGCAACGACGTATCCGGTGTCGTAGGTATTGTCGATGCCGTGGGCGGCGTGATCGACCAGAGTGTGGAGTACGGTGTGAAGGCAGTTATCATTAATATGCTTTACATGTCAGTGCTTTTAAGTGCCAACCTTGGTGTCATGAACCTGTTGCCATTGCCGGCATTAGATGGTGGAAGACTTGTATTTATTCTGATCGAGGCAGTGCGCGGCAAGCCGATAGACCGTGAGAAGGAAGGCTTCGTACATGTGATCGGTTTCTTCCTGCTGATGATACTGATGGTTCTGATCATGTTTAACGATATATGGAAGATAATTCACTAATCAGGGAGGGTGTGTGAAATGTACAGAGATCATACAAAAGTAGTTCATATTGGAGACTGTGCCATCGGAGGAGGAAATCCGGTGGCGATCCAGTCCATGACCAATACTAAGACAGAGGATGTCGCAGCAACCGTAGCCCAGATTCATACCTTGGAGGATCTGGGCTGTGATATCATCCGGTGCGCCGTGCCGACGATGCAGGCGGCTGAAGCGCTGGAGCAGATCAAAAAGCAGATCCATATTCCGCTGGTTGCAGATATTCATTTTGATTACCGTCTGGCGATCGCAGCCATGGAGCACGGTGCTGATAAGATCCGCATCAATCCGGGCAATATCGGTGATAATGACCGGGTGCGTGCGGTTGTGGATGTGGCAAAGGAGCGTAACATTCCAATTCGTGTCGGTGTCAACAGCGGTTCGCTGGAGAAGGAGTATATTGAGGAATACGGTGGTGTGACCGCGGAGGGCATTGTACGAAGTGCTCTTGGAAAGGTGAAGCTGATCGAGGATATGGGGTATGATAATCTGGTGATCAGCATTAAGTCATCGGATGTGCTGATGTGCATCAAGGCACATGAACTGATCGCGCAGAAGACGAATTATCCGCTGCATGTGGGGATTACAGAGTCCGGAACGGTCATGTCCGGCAATATCAAGTCGGCGATCGGACTGGGCAATATCCTGTATCAGGGAATCGGTGATACGATCCGCGTTTCCCTGACCGGAGATCCGAGTGAGGAGATCCGGTCTGCAAGACTGATCCTTCGCACGCTTGGGCTCAGAAAGGGCGGCGTGACCGTGGTATCCTGCCCGACCTGCGGCAGAACACAGATCGATCTGATCGGACTGGCCGGAAAGGTAGAGGATATGGTGCGTGACATGGATCTGGATGTTAAGGTTGCCGTGATGGGATGTGTTGTCAACGGACCGGGAGAGGCAAGAGAAGCAGATATCGGTATTGCCGGAGGTAAGGGTGAAGGTCTTCTGATCAAGAAGGGGGAGGTCATCAAAAAACTGCCGGAGGATCAGCTTCTGAATGCACTTCATGATGAGTTAATGAAAATGCAGAAGTAAAGACGTATGAGGTGATAAGGAATGGAACAGACATTATTGGATACATTTGAAGGGCTCAAGATGACGGATCGTCAGAAGAACCTTTTTGCGGATGTGGTAGTGGACCGTGTCCGGCTGTTCCGTGGCAAGAAGATGATGTGTGTGGAGCTGAAAAGCAGCCACATCATTCCTTATCGGGAGATCCGCCTGATCCGTCACAATCTTGAAGCGGTGATGGGACCGGTGGGCTTTGATGTAAAGGTGGACGATCATTATAATCTGTCAGAGCAGTATCGTCCGGAGGACTTCTGGAAGGAATATCAGGACAGTGTGCTGGATATTCTGAAGGAGGATAATATTCTTGATTTCAATATCCTGTATCGTGGTCAGATCCGGATGGAGGGATCTGTATTGTCGGTAAGCTGTGAGGATGACTCTATGTACCGGGCAAGACAGGACAAGCTGATCCACAAGCTGCAGGATATTTTTGCCCGTAAAGCAGGCTTTGATATTGATGTGGTCGTAGAGTATACGGAGCCGCCATCTTTAGAGGCACCATCCAAAGAGTACGAATATGTGCGTCTGGAGAACCGTCCGGCATCGGCGAAAGCACAGGCTTCAGGGAATGCCCCGGAGCATAATGCAGAGGTTCCATGGGATGCTCCGGAGGGAAAGAATGCTTCTGAAGCCGGAGCAAACCATGCGGATGAAGAGGCCGCTGCGGCTGCTGCGGCAGCAAGTGCGGCTATGCAGTCCGGCATGAACAGCGCACCAAAGGCACAGGCAGACAGTGGTGCCAAGGGCGGTGGAAAGAGCAGTAATGCAGGCGGTTACGGAAACGGTGGCTATGGCGGCAGATCCGGCGGCTGGAAAAAGAAAGGCTTTTCCAGAGGCAATATTGATGAAGAATGCTTCTATGGCCGTAACTGTGAAGGAGATCATGTACAGATCACGGATATCCAGGATGAGATGGATGAGGTCGTGATCGAGGGTATGATCACCGGTGTGGAGGAGAAGGAGCTTCGCAGCGGCAAGATTCTTTTGATGTTTAATATCACTGACTTCACCGATACGATCTCTGTCAAGATCTTTATGCAGCCGGAGCAGTATGCGGAGATTGAGGACAGCGGCAAGATTAAAAAGAATGAATTTGTTATTGTGAAGGGAATGCCGCTTCGCGATAAGTTCAGCCATGAGATAAGCATCGGCTCTGTGCGCGGTATCAAGCCGGGTCATGATACGAGAGTATACCGTATGGATAATTATGAGGGCAGGAAGCGTGTAGAGCTTCATGCGCATACGCAGATGAGTGAGATGGACTCTGTTATGGACATTAAGGCATATGTCAAGACGGCACTCAAATGGGGACATAAGGCGATCGCGATCACCGATCACGGTGTGGTTCAGTCCTTCCCGGATGCAGATCATGCTTTAAAGCCGGATGATGATCTGAAGGTGATCTATGGTGTGGAGGCATATCTGGTCGATGACCTGATCGAGACAGTATCCAATGACAGAGGGCAAAGCCTCAGTGATCCTTTCGTTGTATTCGATCTGGAGACAACCGGTATCGGAGCAAAGAATAATGAGATCATCGAGATCGGTGCCGTGAAGGTTGTCGATCAGACGATCGTGGACCGCTACAGCGTTTTTGTTGATCCGCAGCGACCGATTCCTTATAAGATCGAGCAGCTGACCGGCATCAATGACAGTATGGTCAAGGGAGCAAAACTGATCACAGAGATTTTGCCGGAGTTTCTTGCGTTTTGTGAGGGCTGTGTCATGGTGGCACACAATGCCTCCTTTGATATGGGATTTATTCATCAGAAGGCGAAGGATCAGGGGCTTCAGACGGACTTTACGGTTGTCGATACCGTTTCCATGTCAAGAGCACTGCTGCCGCACCTTGGCAAGCACACCCTTGATCATGTCGCAAAGGAGCTTGGTGTGTCACTGGAAAACCACCACAGGGCAGTCGAGGACGCGGAGGCAACGGCAGAGATATTCCTGCGCCTCTGCAAGCGTCTGGAGGAGAAGCAGATCACGACGCTGACTCAGTTAAATGAGTTTGGCAGACCGACCGAGGAGGTCATCCGTAAGCTGCCATCGTATCATGCGATCATTCTTGCCAAAAATGAGATCGGCAGAGTGAACCTGTACCGTCTTGTGTCAGAGTCACATCTGAAGTATTTCAACCGGCGTCCAAAGCTTCCGAAGAGCCTGTATTTGAAGTATAAGGAAGGACTTATCATGGGCTCTGCCTGTGAGGCGGGAGAGCTGTACCGTGGTATTCTCGAGGGAAAGACCGACGAAGAGATCGACCGTCTGGTGCGCTTCTATGATTATCTGGAGATACAGCCGCTTGGCAATGATGAGTTTATGCTGCGCGATAACGACAAATATCCACAGATCCAGGATGAGAATGATCTGATGGAGATCAACCGCCGTATTGTTGCTCTGGGAGAGGAGTATCATAAGCCGGTTGTTGCAACCTGTGATGTCCATTTTCTGAATCCGGAGGATGAGGTATACCGCCGCATCATTATGGCAGGAAAGGGCTTTTCCGATGCGGATCAGCAGGCACCGCTCTTTTACCGCACAACGGAGGAGATGTTGTCTGAATTTCAGTATCTTGGCGCAGCAAAGGCAGAGGAGGTTGTGATCACCAACACAAATCTGATCGCAGACATGATCGATTATATTCATCCGTGCAGTCCGAGAAAATGTCCGCCGGAGATCGAAAATTCCGATCAGGATCTGCGTGATATCTGTTACAATAAGGCACATTCCATGTATGGAGAGGATCTGCCGGAGATCGTAACAGAGCGTCTGGAAAGAGAGCTTAATTCCATTATCAGCAATGGATACGCCGTTATGTATATTATTGCGCAGAAGCTTGTGTGGAAGTCGGTGGAGGACGGATATCTGGTAGGTTCCCGAGGCTCCGTTGGATCCTCCTTTGTTGCGACCATGGCGGGAATCAGTGAGATCAACCCGCTGCCGGCACATTATTACTGCGGCAAATGTCATTATTATGATTTTGATTCCGAGGAGGTGCGGGCATATGCCGGTTCTTCCGCCTGTGATATGCCGGATAAGAAATGTCCGGTCTGCGGGGAGATGCTGATCAAGGATGGACACGACATCCCGTTTGAGACCTTCCTTGGATTTAAAGGTAATAAGGAGCCGGATATCGATCTGAACTTCTCCAGTGAGTATCAGAGTAACGCACATGATTATACCGAGGTTATTTTCGGTGCCGGTCAGACCTTCCGTGCCGGAACCGTCGGAACGATGGCGGAGAAGACTGCATTTGGCTATGTCAAGAAGTATTACGAGGAGCACGGAGAGTCAAAGAGAACAGCGGAGATCGAGCGTATCGCCAGCGGCTGTGTCGGTGTCAGACGTTCGACCGGACAGCATCCGGGTGGAATCGTTGTTCTGCCGGTAGGCGAGGAAATTTACACCTTCACGCCGGTGCAGCATCCTGCCAATGATATGAAGACAAGAACCATCACGACCCATTTCGATTACCATAAGATTGATTCGAACCTTTTGAAACTTGATATTCTGGGACATCAGGATCCGACAATGATCCGAATGCTGGAGGATCTGACCGATGTGGATGCGGCAGCGATCCGTATGGATGATCAGGATGTGCTGTCACTGTTTGAGTCACCGCGGGCTCTCGGCATTACGCCGGAGGACATTGGAGGCTGTAAGCTGGGAAGTCTCGGACTTCCGGAGCTTGGCACCCATTTCGTAATGAACATGCTTGAGCAGACGAAGCCGAAGAGCTTCTCTGATCTGGTGCGTATTTCCGGTCTGTCGCATGGAACGAATGTATGGCAGGACAATGCGGAATATTTCATTTCGCAGGGCTATTGTACACTGTCTACGGCAATCTGTACCCGTGATGATATTATGACATATCTGATCCGTATGGGTGTCGAGAATGAGCGTTCCTTCAAGATCATGGAGAGCGTGCGTAAGGGAAAGGGTCTCGACGACAGTATGATTGCCGATATGAAGGCGTGCGATGTGCCGGACTGGTATATTGAATCCTGTCAGCGTATTAAGTACATGTTCCCGAAGGCACATGCGGCTGCGTATATTATGATGGCGATGCGCGTGGCGTGGTTTAAGGTACACCGCCCGCTTGCCTATTATGCGGCATATTTCAGTATCCGCGCGACCGCCTTTAACTATGAGTTAATGTGTCTTGGCAAGGAGCGGCTGGAATACTACATGGCTGATTACAACAAACGGTCTGACAGCCTGACCGATAAAGAGAAGTCCACCTTGGAAGATATGAAGATCGTGCAGGAGATGTATGCGAGAGGCTTTCAGTTTGTCAAGATCGATCTCTATCAGTCAAAGGCAACCCGTTTTCAGATCATCGATAATAAGCTTATGCCGTCCTTCTCCTCCATCGACGGACTTGGCACCGTGGCGGCGGAGATGATCGAAGCAGAAGCGCAGAAAGGAAAATTCCTCTCCAGGGAGGACTTCAAAAACCGCTGCAAAGTCAGTGCAACCACGGTCGATGCCATGGCAGAGCTTGGTCTGCTCGGCGATATGCCACACACCAATCAGATGTCACTCCTCGACTTCATGTAGTAAAGTGACTATGTACGGGATAGATGAACAAAGAGGGATGGACGCAAGCGTTTGCTTGTGTAACCATCCCTCTTTGTTTAGATATCAGCCGTATAGGCTGTCGCTTCCGACACCCTCGGACAGAGTCCGCTGATCCTGCGGACGAAAGCCGCTGGTTTTGCGGCGGTCTGTGGGCTGTAGGAAGCGACCCGTACATAGTGTCCCATGTTTCTATAATAAATTATTCTTCGTTTTCCGCCGTCATCGGTTCAAATGTGCGGCGGGCATTCTGTTCCTTCTTCCTCTGGCTTGCATTTTTCATGGCTTCCTGACGGAAATAATCCTGCGCACAGAGTTTTTTCTTGCCGCGCAGATCCTGCTTGCGGTAGGTGCCGTCCGGTTGCATGATATGTGCCTTCAACGTATCCTGAAGCTGGATAGTAAGGATATGGATCACCTCAGACTTCAGTGTCTCGTCCTCCACAGGGAACAAGATCTCCACACGCTTATCCAGATTTCGAGGCATCCAGTCGGCACTTCCCATATAGACCTCCTCATGTCCGTTATTATGGAAATAGAAGATACGGCTGTGCTCCAGAAAATCACCGACGATCGAGCGGACATGGATATTCTCGCTGACACCCGGGATTCCGGTCTTTAAACAGCAGATACCACGGACAACCAGATCAATCTGAACACCGGCGGCGGAAGCCTCATAGAGAGAAGCGATGATCTTTGCATCACACAGGGAGTTCATTTTCGCTTTGATAAATGCTTTCTTACCGGCTTTGGCAAACTCTGTCTCACGTTCGATCATCTCAGTGAAGCGGTCGCGCAGCCACAGCGGTGCAACGGCAAGCTTGTTCCAGACGGCAGGCTCAGAATAACCGGAGAGCATGTTAAAGACAGCCGTTGCATCCTCGCCGATCGCCTTGTTGCAGGTGAGAAGTCCCATATCGGTATAAAGTTTTGCGGTACTATCGTTATAGTTTCCAGTTCCGAGATGAACATAACGGCGGATACCGTCCTCCTCGCGTCGTACAACCAGTGTGATCTTGCTGTGTGTCTTTAAGCCGACAAGACCATAGATAACATGGCAGCCTGCCTGCTCCAGCTTTCTCGCCCAGATAATATTATTTTCCTCATCGAAACGTGCCTTCAACTCGACAAGAACCGTAACCTGCTTGCCGTTCTCGGCAGCTGCAGCAAGCGAAGCGATGATCGGAGAGTGGCTGCTGACACGGTACAGTGTCTGTTTGATCGCCAGTACATCCGGATCCTTCGCAGCTTCCCGGACGAAATTGACTACCGGATCAAAGCTCTCATATGGGTGATGCAAAAGCACATCGTGATTGCGGATCTGAGTGAAAAGGTTCTCCTCACTGTTCAGCCATTTTGGCTGCTGTGGTGTGTATTTCGGTACTTTAAGCTCATCGTAGCCCTCCATGCCGGAAAGCTTCATAAGGAAGGTAAGGTCGAGTGGCCCGTTGATATGGAAGATATCGTCTTCCTTAATATGGAGCTCCTTTTTGAGAACCTTTAACAGCTTTTTGTCCATGCCTTCCTCAACCTGCAGACGGATCGCCTCGCCCCACTGGCGGCGCTTGATCTGTTTCTCAATCTCCATTAAGAGATCGGCGGCCTCATCCTCCTCGATCGTCAGATCGGCATTTCTCATGACACGGTATGGAAATGCGCATAATACCTCGTAATTCATAAAAAGGCGGTGGATATTGCGCTCAATAATCTGTTCCAGCATGATATAAGTGCGGTCAAAGCCATCTTCGGATGGGATCTCAACCACGCGTGGCAGACCGGAAGGAACCTGAACCGTCGCAAAATCCGTATCGGCAGTGCCGTCCTTTTTGGAGTTGTTGTGGGTGATGTAAAGCTCCCGGAAATGACCGTTTCCGGAGTGATCGCTATCTGTTGTTTTCATTTTAAGGATCGCACCGATATTTAAGGAACGGTTGCGGATCAGAGGAAAAGGTCTTGAAGAATCCACTGCCATCGGCGTCAGCACCGGATAAACCTCGGATTTAAAATAATCATCCACGAATTTTGCCTGCTTGCGGCTCAGATCCTCATGATGGGAGAGGATGGAAATGCCCTCTTTTTTGAGAGCTGGGATCAGGCTGTTATTGTAGGTACGGTACTGATCCCTCATAAATTCATGGGTAACCTTGCTGATCTCCTCTAACTGTTTGGAAGGAGTCATACCGGCAATGTCCTTTTTGTCGTACTCGGCGTGTACCATATCTTTTAAGGATGCCACACGCACCATATAAAATTCATCCAGATTGGATGCGGTAATACTCAAGAATTTCAAACGGTCCAGAAGAGGAATCGTCTTATCCTGCGCCTCTCCCAGAATACGATAATCAAAGGAGAGCCAGCTTAATTCTCTATTGTAGAAATATTGTGGTTTTAAATAAATCGATTTATTCATGGTTGCCTCCGTTCTTTGCTTTGGTGGAATCCGTATGCTTCGGTGTCATTGTCTTTTTCTGCTTGAGGATCGGCTGGATACCGAATACCTCCTCGAAAAAGTCGGAGTGATTCAGGAAAATTCCCTGTTCCAGTGTGATGTCATATAAGGTCGAGCCGGTAATCGTTAGTGTCTGGCGGCGAAGGGACGTTGTGATCGCTGTAAACTTCTGCTTGTGGCTCCGATCCATGGCATCTGCAAGACGCAGGATCGCGTTGAGCTTCGCAATACGCACATAATCCTCCTTATCAAAGCCATCCTGCAGCTCGCTGTATTCCGGAAAATAATCCCGCAGATACCGGACAGCCGTGGCAACGATCATACGCTCCTTGTGGGAAATGCCGATCAGCTCGGTCGACATAATGATCTTGTAGGAGTTTTCGCCGACCTCGTTCAGATTGATAAAGCTGCCGCAGTTGTGCAGGATGACAGCAATCTGCAGAAGCAGACGGTCATGCTTTGTCATGTTCTGCTGGCGCTTGACCGCATCGAAAATCTTCAGTGCCGCATTTTCCACATATTCGCAGTGATTCCGGCTGTAATCATAGCGTGCTGCCGTGCTTCGTGCCGTATGAATGATATCCTCGAGAAAGCTGTGTGCCGGAGTGATACGTTCCTTACGCTCCGCAAAGTCGGCAGCCATGCCTTCACAGAGAGTGATACCGGACAGCCACATCTGCTCCGCACCGGTCTCCTCAAAAATATTATGATAGATCATCGCTGTCGGAAGAAGGAGAGATGCCTGATCGACAGAGGTATTTAATTCCTTTGCCAGATCCTCCGGGTGCTGGGACGAGATCGCTTCGTAAAATTCATCATATTCCTGACGGCTGACAGAATCTTTCTTCTTGCCCTTGCTGTCTGTCGGCTGCAGGTGTCCGAAATTATGGACAGTGAGATATTTCACAAAGGTTCTGAGCTGATTGCCGACCGCAATGATATTCTTGATCTTGTGATCCTTCAGATACAGCTCGGAAAATGTATGAAGATCATTGGAAATATATTCGTACACCAGATTCTGGTAGTTGTCGGTGTGCTTCTGCATATCCTGTAAAAACTCCTGAATACGAAGGGAGCCAAGCAGGATATTCTGTGTGCAGATCAGATTATTCTTGTCGAAGAGGGAAAGCTGCATACTGCCGCCGCCGACATCGACCAAAAGAGTACCCTTCTGGATCAGACGATGAAAGGAATTCTCCTTAAAGGCGATGGATTTGTAGCAAAGATAACGCTGCTCGGAGTTGCTTAGGATCTTGATCCGAAAGCCCGTGCGCTGCCGCACCTGATCCAGCACGATCAGATTGTTGTCTGCCTCACGAAGGGCACTGGTGCTGGCGATCATGTAATCGGAGATGCCGTATTCTTTCATCTTCTCCTTAAAGCCGTTTAATATGGTACAAAGCTTATCAATGGAATGATAGCTGATATGTTTCGTTGAGTAGGTTTCATATCCAAGACGGGCGGTATGATGGACATAGTCCAGTTCGCGGATCCCGAACTTTTTGGATACTTCATAGATACGCAGGGATGTCTCGTGGGAACCCACGTCGATCGCTGCAAAGGTAGTGACTGCCATATCTGAAATCCTCCTTGCCGGTCGTAATGTAATAATGATGGAATTGTCCCTGAAAAGCAGATTCGGGGTAAAATGCCACCTGTTATTATTGTACGTTATTTTCGGGAAAATAACTAGCGTTTTTGGCGGATAATTCGACATTTTACAGTACCTTCAAAAGAATTTACCCAATGTTTACAAAAGGCTGGATTTTTTGAGACAGAAATAGTATTATCTATAGATATACGATGGTGGAAAGGAAGTACAGATATGAAGACAGCAGATTTTGATTATGACCTCCCTCAGGAGCTGATCGCGCAGGATCCACTGGAGCAGAGAGATTCCTCCAGACTTCTGATCCTCGATAAGGAGACCGGGGAGAGGACACACAAGATCTTTCATGATATTATCGATTATCTTCACGAGGGAGACTGCCTTGTGATCAACAATACTAAGGTCATCCCGGCTCGTCTGATCGGAGAGCGTGAGGGGACCGGCGGCAAGGTCGAGGTTCTGCTTTTGAAGCGCAGATCGGACAACGTCTGGGAGACACTGGTAAAGCCCGGTAAGAAGGCAAGACCGGGGATGCGTTTATCCTTCGGCGGCGGACTTTTGCACGCCGAGGTGCAGGAGGTTGTGGACGAGGGCAACCGCCTGATCCGGTTTGAGTATGAGGGCATTTTTGAGGAAATCCTCGATCAGCTCGGACAGATGCCGCTGCCTCCGTATATCACGCATCAGCTCAAGGATAAGAACCGTTATCAGACGGTATATGCCAAGTATGAGGGATCGGCGGCTGCACCGACGGCAGGTCTTCATTTTACGGAGGAGCTGCTGGAGCAGATTCAGGCGAAGGGGATTAAGATTGCCAGAGTCACGCTTCATGTCGGACTTGGAACCTTTCGACCGGTCAAGGTGGAGGATGTGACCGAACATCATATGCACACGGAGTTTTATCATGTGTCTGAGGAAGCGGCGGACATCATTAATGAGACGAAGAAGCAGGGTGGCAGAGTGATCTGTGTCGGCACGACAAGCTGCCGTACGATTGAGTCAGCTGCGGATGATCAGGGAATCGTGCATGCCACAGAGGGGGATACGGATATTTTCATTTATCCGGGATATCAGTTTAAGGTATTGGACTGTCTGATCACGAACTTTCATCTGCCGGAGTCAACGCTTCTGATGCTGGTTTCCGCACTGGCAGGCAAGGAAAATATAATGGCAGCTTACAGGGAAGCCGTAGAGATGAGATATCGCTTCTTTTCCTTTGGAGATGCCATGTTCATAAAGTAATGATACAGAAAGGATATGGTGAGTATATGGACAAGCATTATGATGGCGAGCAGCCAAGACTGCGCAAAACATTGTTATTCATTTACAATCCCATGGCAGGTAAGGAGCAGATCAGGAATAAGCTGGCAGATATCATCCAGGTGTTCTGTGAGGCAGATTTCATTGTGACACTGATGGCAACAAACCGGCAGAATGATGCGAAAAACGCAGTGATCGAGTACGGCTCCAGATATGATTATGTTGTCTGTTCCGGGGGAGACGGCACAATGAATGAGGTGGCAAATGGCATGATGCGTCTTCATGAGAAGCCGATCTGCGGTTATATTCCGGCAGGCACGGTCAATGATTTTGCCTCCAGCTTAAGGATACCGAAGATCATGCGTCATGCGGCAGAGCTGGTGACACAGGGAAAGGTATTCCGCTGTGATCTGGGTTCCTTTAATGACAAGTTTTTCACTTATGTGGCAGGCTTTGGTGCATTTACCGAGGTGTCCTACACAACGCCGCAGGAATGGAAGAACATGCTTGGAAAAACCGCTTATTTCATAGAGGGACTGAAGCATCTGGCAGAGATCAAGCCACATCATATGCGGATCACTTACGATGACGGTGTGGTGGAGGATGATTTTGTGCTGGGACTTGTCAGTAATTCCGTGTCCGTGGCAGGATACAAGGCATATCAGAAGGAAGACATCAAGATGGATGACGGTCTGTTTGAGGTGCTTTTCATCCGCGATCTGAAAAATGCACTGGAGCTGCAGGAGGTGCTCAATGCCCTTCTTACCAAGCATCTGGATGCGACCAAGATGTTTCGATGCAGCAGCCGGCATCTTCACATTGTCAGTGATGATGAGGTACAGTGGACGCTTGACGGCGAGGATGGCGGAAGCTGGGATGAGGTAGATCTGTTTAATCACCAGCAGGTACTTCCGATCATCTGCGGAGATGAGGCACTGGAGGATATTTCTTCCCAGATGGGAGAGGAACCGGTATAACAGCGTGTAAATTGGATATGAGATCGACATAAGATAACCCGGAGGAAGCTCCGGGTTAATTTATACATTATGATATCAGGAATTATCCGGCTAGGACAGCTCCGCAATCCGGGAGACACCGACATAGATATCGCTGATGCGGTACCAGGTCGGATAGTCGACAACACCGGTCTGTGGCAGATGAAAGACCTTCTGGAAGGCTTTTACGGCATTGGCGGTATCCTCGCCGTAAACACCGTCCGCAGCGATCTTCGGGATCAGCGGATAGCCTTTGGAAATGGTGTTTAACTGATTCTGGAGCTGGCGCACCTTCTCACCGGTTGAGCCGATCGTCAGATCGTAGCCCGGCCATGAGGCAGGAATTCCGGAAATTTCCTCTGACGAATTGATAAAGACCGAATCTCCATAGAAGCGCCGCAGGATCTCGATCGCCGAATAACCCTGATCTCCCAGTGCTCTGGATTCCCACTGGCGCATCCAGCGCGGACAGGAAACGCGTTTTCCGTCGCAATATTGCGTGAAAAGAGGTTGCGTAATATTTGGTCTCGATATATAATTGGAAAATATCGTATCAACTGCCTGAGAGATGCTTTCAAAGATATTGCGGCCGGGTATAAACTTCTGGTCATAGGCGGTTGAGCTGGTGATCGTGAAATCGTATCCACGATTGCGGTACCATTCTGTATAAACACGGTTTAATGTTATGGATTGTATTGCCAGAATATTGGCAAGCAGCGTTGCTTCCGGCCATGTGGCGTAGATTTCGCTGGATGCAACATTTTTGATGTAATCCTTATATTTTACATAATAGTTCTGCGCTCCGGAGTCGCTTGGCGGACCGTCATGCACGATTACATATTCGGGGGATGGAGTGCGATAGAGAACGGGGGAATATTATGAAGGAACAATCATCCCGCAGGGAATTAAAATGGTCGAGACTTGACAATACGGCAAATCTGTTTCCGGTGATCGCAACGGAGCGGATGACCAACGTTTATCGTCTGTCTCTGACCTTGGAGGAGGAAGTTGATCCGGTGATTTTACAGCAGGCACTGGACAAGATCCTGCCTCTGTTTGATCTGATGAATGTCCGGCTTCGAACCGGGGCATTCTGGTATTATTTTGAGACGAACCGCAAGCCGGCGCCGCGCGTGGAAAAGGAAACGGAGTATCCCTGCCGCAAGATGGAGCCGCAGTTAAATAACCAGTATCTGTTCCGTGTCAGCTACTATAAAAGACGTATCAATCTTGAGGTGTTTCATGTGCTGGCAGATGGCATGGGCGGCGTGACATTTTTGAAGGAATTAGCCTGTCAGTATCTGCGTCTGGCGCATCCGGAGCTTTGCAGCCGGGTTGGCGATCATTTGTCGGAGCAGACATCGCTTAACACGGAGGACAGTTATCTGAAGAACTTCCGGAAAGGGCAGCCAAAGGGTTACAAGTCCAAGCCGGCATTTCATATGAATGGTGAGAAGCTTAAGGACGGAGCGTTTGGGGTGATCCAGGGATATCTTCCTCTTGATCAGGTCAAAAGAGCAGCCCATGAGCGCAGTGTGAGTATCAACGAGTATCTCGCAGGCGTGTATGCCTACAGTATCTACAGGGAATGCCTTCACGGCGCGGTGTCAGACAAGCCGCTGGTGCTGTGTGTTCCGGTAAATCTAAGACCGTATTTTGAATCGATCACGACGAGAAACTTTTTCGGAATGGTTGGTGCAGCCTTCGAGCCGGATCATGAGGACTATTCGAGAGATGAGATCGAGCATATAATTGTGGAGTCCTTGCGGGCGCAGATCAACAAGGAAAATCTGGAAAAGCTGTTTTCATATAATGTGTCCAATCAGAAGAATCTCATGCTGCGTGCCGTACCACTTATTCTGAAAAAAATCGTGATGCAGTGGGTTTATCAGGTCAGCGCCAGAGCAACGACAACGACACTGACCAATCTGGGCGTGCTGAAGGTGGATGAGGAATATCAGCCGTATATCCGGCATTTCTCGGCGATCCTGTCCGTTTCGCAGGGACAGAATACAAAGATGACGATCTGCTCTTACGGGGGAGAGATGGTCATTACTTTCAGTTCAATTTTAAAAGACGTCTCTGTACAGAAACGGTTTTTCCGGACATTGGCAGAGGATGGCATACAGCCTGCAGTAGAGAGCAATCTGTAAGAAAAGGGGTGAGACTGTGAAGTGTTGTAAACGATGTGGCATTGAAGTTCTGGGGAATCGGGAGGTGTGCCCTCTGTGTAACAGTGTTCTTCATCGGGAAGAGCCTGAGAACAGGGAGCGTGATACAGAGGAGGACAGCTTTCCGGATATTGCGGCAAAGCACAGAGTGCGCCGTCAGATTTTCTGGATCGCCACATATGTCTGTGTCATTCTGGAAGCATTGTTTTTGTTCCTGAACCGGCTCTTTTCACCGGGCGTGCGCTGGTCTTTGATCACCGGAGTGGCAGCCGCATATATTTTATCAAGTCTGTGGCAGATGTTAAGCCGCCGCAAGGGACATATTGTAAAGATTTATTTTCAGGCTGCTGCTGTATTTGTTCTGCTGGCGGGTATTGATTATTCTCTGGGCTTTCAGGGCTGGTCGATCAGATACGGACTCCCCTGCGTGCTGCTTGCGCTTGCTGTGATCATTCTGGTCTGCATGATCGTGAATTTCGCCAACTGGCAGAATTATCTGACGATGCAGATATTTATGGTGCTTTTCAGTCTTGGATATCTGATCTATTCGGTTGTAGGCAGAGGCGGCAATCGGATCCTTGCGTGGATCGTGTTTGGAACGTATCTGACACTGTGGGTGATGACGATGATCTTAGGCGGGCGGAAAGCGGAAAATGAGGTCCGCCGCAAATTTCATTTATAATACAAAGGAGGATGCATGAGCGTAAAAGGAAAGATTGTCACTGATATGATTCGTTTCTTTACTTCCCAGAAAATGCTGGGACCAAAGATTCAGGACGGAACACTTCGCAAAAATCTGGTCGAGCCGCCATGGCACTGTCCGGACGAGTACCTGAATCTGCCTATTCATATGCGACAGTTTGAAATGGAGCTTCTCACACCGAAGGCCGCCGACAATGGAGAGGTTGTGCTGCAGCTTCACGGCGGCGGTTATATTGCAAAGATCCGGAATGCGTACCGGGATTTCGCTGTCCGCTACAGTAAGATCGACCAGTACCGCGTGCTGTCGGTCGATTACCGCGTGGCACCGCAGCATCCGTATCCGGCGGCATTTCAGGATGCCCTCGAGGCATACCGCTGGCTTTTGTACTCAGGCTTTAGCGGGGATCGCATCATTCTTGCCGGAGATTCGGCGGGCGGCGGACTCGTATTGGCACTTGCCATGTATCTGCGCGATCAGAGCATGCCGCTTCCCAAGAAACTTGTGATGATGTCGCCGTGGACGGATCTGACCGCATCGGGTCCTTCCTATCAGGAGAATTATGAGAATGATCCTCTTTTTGGCAATACAAGGGAGAGCATGATCTACAACGGCGAATATGCCGGCAAACAGGATCCGAAGCTTCCGTATATCTCTCCGTTGTTCGGAGATTTTCACGGGCTTCCGCCAATGCTGTTCCAGGTGGGAAGTCTGGAAATGCTTCTGAGCGATTCTGTCCTTGCGGCGCAGAAGGCGAAGGAGGCAGGCTGTGATGTGACACTGACTGTGTATCAGGACATGTTTCATGTATTCCAGCTCAGCATGGATAAGTTGGCGGAGTCGAGAGCGGCGTGGGATGAGGTGGCAGCATTCCTTGGTAAATGATGACAGAAATATATGATATGAAATTTCAATCAAGAGGTATGTCCTGATTTTGGGACATACCTTTGTTCAGGTGTAGGAAAATGCTCGTAACGTGGTGGAACCCAAGGGCAAAACGCTGGTTTTGCCCTTGGGTTCTACATCTGATCTTTGATGGATACAATATAATGATATTGGTAAAAGGATATCGGATTGGAATGAAAGAAGAGAATCAATATGAGGATGCTGTCTTTGAGGGCAATTTCGAGGGATACGACGTCTATGTCTCTTATGCCACAGACGGACTTGATATGGAGGAAGCCTATGCGTTGTATCAGGAGGCATGCAACAGCATTTTGTATCGCAGTCTTGCACAGATGGCACAGGAGGGGAAAGAATGATCCGGAGCGCCTTATACCTGCGCCTGTCCAGAGAGGATGGCGAAGGAGAGAGTAACAGCATTCAGAGCCAGCGCATGCTGTTATTACAGTATATGAAAGAGCAGGAACAGATGGAGTGTGTCGGTGAGTGGATCGATGACGGTATCAGCGGCAGCCACTACGAGCGTCCCGGCTTTCAGGCAATGATGGGCGCTGCACAGAGAAGAGAATTTGACTGTATCCTGTGCAAGGACTTGTCGCGTCTTGGAAGAGAATATATTCAGACAGGCTATTTGCTGCGGGAGATCCTGCCACGGCTGGGGATCCGTCTGATTGCCGTGGCAGATCATTACGACAGTGAAGATACCGGTTTTATGGAGGATTCCCTGCTGATGCCGGTCATGAGTCTGATGAATGATGCGTATTGCAGAGATATTTCCAAAAAGGTACGGTGGCAGCAGCGGACAAAACGGATGATGGGGGAATATATCGGTGCATTTGCCTGCTATGGATATCAGAAAAGCAGCGAGGATGCGCATGTGCTCGTCATTGATCCGGAGGCGGCGGAAATTGTCCGCATCATTTATCTGCTGCGGCTTGGCGGTATGGCGGCAGAAAATATTGCCGGTGTCCTGAATATGGGACAGATCAAAAGCCCGTATGAATATAAAAAAATGCAGGGAAGTCATTATCACTCCGGATTTGTTCCGGAAAACAACGGACAGCAGGAAAAATTCTGGACACCACAGACCGTGCGCCGAATCCTTTCTAATTCCATGTATACAGGTGTAATGATTCAGGGGAAAGATCAGAAGCTCAGCTACAAGCTTCAAAAACGCGTTGCACTTCCGAAGGAGAAGTGGATCTGTGTAGATGGTGTGCTTCCGGTAATCATTCCGAAGTGGGTCTATGAGAGGATCCGGAAGCTTCAGACGAAACGGATCCGTTGTCAGAAAGGGAATGTGTTCTGTACCTCCTTCGCCGGATATGGTCTGAATGCAAAGGAGCAGGAAACGGCACAGAAATGGCTGCAGCAAAAGATGACACAGTTTCCCGGTGGAATTGCCGATCATGAGCCATGGTTGAAACGGTTGTGGGTGGCTTTGTTTGTAGAGGAAATTCATGTGGTTCGGCAGGGGGGAGGGCTGGAGAGGCAAGGAAAGTAAATGCAACCCAGCAGGTGGACATGAAAGAATAATAAGTGCAATCTGACAGATGGAACTAGTCGGAAATGAAAGAATAATAAATGTGATCCGACAGACGGAACGGGCTGAGGATAGAATAACAAATAGATCCGGAGTGATAAGAAAGGTGGGGAGAGAATGGAGTATCTGGTTGGAATTTACGCCCGCTTGTCCGTAGAGCATGGCAATGCCAAGGACAACAGCATACAGAATCAGATCCGACTGGCGAAGCAATGGCTGGAAGAGCAGAACGCCAAGCTGGCTCAGAAGAAAATACGGTGCGAAAGCTTGAGTGAAAAACAAAAGGAAGAAGAAATTTGCGTAGCGGATCGTTGCAGACTTCAGGATATTTATGTGGACAGCGGCTGCAGTGGAACCACATTTCGCCGCCCGCAGTTTCAGCGGATGCTTGAAGATGCACAGAAGGGGAAGATCAACTGTATTGTGTGTAAGGATGCTTCCCGGATTGGCAGAGATTATCTGCGAACCGGTGAATATCTTGAGAAAATTTTCCCGCTGATGGGAGTGCGCGTAGTCTGTGTCAGCGATGGATACGACAGCGGGCGTGAGATGCCGGGAAGCCTCGCCGGTAACCTGAAAAATCTTATGAACGAATGGTATGCAAAGGATATCGGAAGAAGAGTACGTCTTGTCAAACAGCAGAAGAAGGCGCAGGGATGTTATCTGGGGAGCAAAGCGCCTTATGGCTGGCAGATCATTTACTGCGATGGAAGAAGGCTGCTTGAAAAGGATCCGCCGGCGTATGAGGTGATCAAACAGATGGCAGAAAGGCGGCAGCAGGGGATGAGTTACCGGCAGATCGCGGGGTGGCTGGAGCAAAACGGGGTCAATACACCGGAACATTACCGGAGGACCGGTGAGGTGTATCGGTTTGAATATGGTGAGAAACAGCGACAGACCTGGGAGGCATCGGGGGTACGCCGTATTCTTTTATCACACACCAGAGGGGATTACCACACGACTTAATACGATCTCACCCGTTTCGCTGACATCCTTGACCTCACTCTCCGGAATCTTCGGCGGGTAATCGCCGTACAAAGTGTGTGGTGGAATTACATAAAGCACGCTGTTATCATTCGACGTCTCAAACTGCGGAATCAGGGAAATATTCTGCAGTGCCGTCTGCCCTGACAAGATTTCCGCTCCGGAGATCACCGTCGGTTCAAAGCCGGGAGCGGTAACCTTTAAGTTAAATACAGAATAAGGCTGTGCGGCTTCCGGCTCAAGGCTGTATTCGAGCGGCGGTGCCGGCAGATCAATGGTATCGGTCTGACCATTGGAATCCGTGGAAAGCTCATCAATCACATCCTCCGGTTCATTGCTGTCCGTGATCTGTACCGTGGCTCCCGACACGGCGCGCGAGCTGATCATCGAACTGACATTTACAAGAAGCCTTCCGGTATCCGGGCGGTCCTGCTGCATGGCATATAATTTAGACATACTACTCCTCCATATAAAAAGAATCTACTCTTTATAGTATGGCGAAAAGAAAGAGAGGTGAATGAGGGATTTTGACATATCACGAAGTTCGGGTTAAAATAGCAGAAAAGAAAGCCTGTAATCATTTTGCAGGTTGCGAGAAAGGAAAATTGATACCAATGGAAACAATAAAGATTAAATATTTTACGGACAAGATCGACAAATTGGAGTATATTGATGGAAAGTCTGACTGGATCGATCTGCGCGCGTCGGAGGACGTGATACTGAAGGCGGGAGATTTTGCTCTGATCCCTCTGGGAGTGGCAATGGAGCTTCCGCAAGGATACGAGGCACATATCGTACCGCGCAGCAGCACATACAAGAACTTCGGAGTCATTCAGGCAAATCACTGCGGCATTGTCGATGGCTCTTACTGCGGTGACAATGATATGTGGAGAATGCCAGTGATCGCTATGCGGGACACCGAGATTCATGTAAATGACAGGATCTGTCAGTTCCGTATTATGAAAAATCAGCCTCAGATTCAATTTAACGAGGTGGACAAGCTGGCCGGAAAGGACAGAGGAGGCTTTGGAAGTACAGGAAAGCAGTAAAACAATATGTAAATAACTAAGACTTCCCATACCTCAAATTGATGTATGGGAAGTCTTAGTAAATAACAAGAGGCGTACCAACGGATTGATTCGTTGGTACGCCTTTTGCTATGAAAAATAAAACTGCAAATTCGTTACTTCTTGAGATAATTCATTGCATCCGCCTCGGATAGCTGGTAAATTTCACAGAGCTTCGAGCGGATGAAGAAATCATCGCAACCCATAGAGTGCAGCATGGCAATTGTATTTTGGATAGCCTGTGTAAGCTTGGACTCTGACTGCTTCAGATTAGTTTCAGCTTCTGCAAGTTTGGACTCTGACTGCTTCAGATTAGTTTCAGCTTCTGCAAGCTTGGATTCGGACTGTTTCAGATTAGTTTCTGCTTCCGCGAGTTTTGTTTCAGACGCGGCAAGCTGTTCCTTCAATTCGCTCTTATCCCGTTCCTGTATGCGGCGGTGTTCTTCTTCGCTATATTCATAGAGAGTCACTGCAATCACCTCACTTCGATGCTTTTTGAGAAAATCATCCAGAATACCTTGTGTAATACAGTAATCGACTGCTTCCGATATGGCAACGCGAAGACGATCCATGTACGGAAGAGGAGTGTCGGATGTTTTGGCTGTAAGAATGTCGATACATTCCCGAACCTTCGTGACAAACTGCATATACTGTTTCAGAATGGCACAGCTTTCCAGCAGCACTTCGTTGTGACCGGGATTGATGTTAAGTACACGAACCGTCAGCTCTAGTTCGGGCTGATCGGTTGGAACCTCATAGGCATCCGACAGATTTAGGACCATCTCATCCTCCTTCATGGGATCCACTCCGTTGTAGAAGGTAACAAAGTGTGGCGTAGGAAGTGGGATGATGGTGCTGCTGTAAATATCATTATCCACGGTCAGACCTCTTAACGTATCGGCAATATAAAGCAGACTGCGAAATGCAATGTTCGGACAAAGGCTTGCCTGCTGCTCATAAAGATTGATCTCGGAGAACAGGATACAGGACACATCGTTATGCATGCCCATGTAGATCGCATTCTCCAGAGTGGTAATGGTAAGATCGTCCGGATTGTCATAATCCGTTCCATTGAGCGCGTTATATAAGGACAACAATGCCGCTTTGTCTGAAAAAAGCATATGAAACAGCCGATCCTTGTACAGCCGGTTTGCCGGAGGCGTTAAGGACGGCTGCTGCATGATGTGCTTCATCGCCTGCGTCTGCTTCCGGTGTGATTTCTGGGTTTTCTTAGTGTTTCTTTTCATAGATTTTACTCCTTTCGAACAGTTGGTGTCAATGATTAAAAGTGCTGAATCTGCCTGAAACAGGCGCGAGCTGAGAATATAAGATCTCGAACAATTGACAGATAAGAAGTATCTGAAATTGAAAGTGATTATAGCACGGTGAAAGAGCGAAAACTATTGTTAAAATACACAAAATGAAAAGAAAATAATAACGGAAACGTTCAAGAAAACAGCCGGGTAAAATTTATTTTTCGTCAAATCAGAGAAAAAGCTCCCGTAAATTTGGAAAAATGTTACAAGCGCATGAATGCCCAATGAAATTAATGCAGTAATTATTGAAGAACTAGAAAGTAGTTGTAGAGATAGTTTGAACGTAAATATAATTTCTAAGATTGTATTTATTAATAATATATGTTCTTTCAAATGTCAGTAAAATACAAATCGACCTTTTGAGAGGAAAAGGTCGATTTGTACAAGAATGAGTGGTCTACATACATACTAATTTACAAATAGTTAAATATAAAAATTATATTTTCTGAGACGCTCCATTGCATCCGCCTCGGATAACTGGTAAATTTCACAGAGCTTCGAGCGGATGAAGGAATCATCATAGTCCATAGACTGCAGCATGGCAATTGTATTTTGGATAGCCTGCGTAAGCTTGGACTCGGACTGTTTCAGATTAGTTTCGGTTTCTGCAAGTTTAGATTCTGACTGTTTTAAGCTGGATTGTGCCTCTGCAAGCTGTTCCTTTAACGCAGTCTTATCCCGTTCCTGTATGCGGCGGTGTTCTTCTTCGCTATATTCATAGAGAGTCACTGCAATCACCTCACTTCGATGCTTTTTGAGAAAATCATCCAGAATACCTTGTGTAATACAGTAATCGACTGCTTCCGATATGGCAACGCGAAGACGATCCATGTACGGAAGAGGAGTGTCGGATGTTTTGGCTGTAAGAATGTCGATACATTCCCGAACCTTCGTGACAAACTGCATATACTGTTTCAGAATGGCACAGCTTTCCAGCAGCACTTCGTTGTGACCGGGATTGATGTTAAGTACACGAACCGTCAGCTCTAGTTCGGGCTGATCGGTTGGAACCTCATAGGCATCCGACAGATTTAGGACCATCTCATCCTCCTTCATGGGATCCACTCCGTTGTAGAAGGTAACAAAGTGTGGCGTAGGAAGTGGGATGATGGTGCTGCTGTAAATATCATTATCCACGGTCAGACCTCTTAACGTATCGGCAATATAAAGCAGACTGCGAAATGCAATGTTCGGACAAAGGCTTGCCTGCTGCTCATAAAGATTGATCTCGGAGAACAGGATACAGGACACATCGTTATGCATGCCCATGTAGATCGCATTCTCCAGAGTGGTAATGGTAAGATCGTCCGGATTGTCATAATCCGTTCCATTGAGCGCGTTATATAAGGACAACAATGCCGCTTTGTCTGAAAAAAGCATATGAAACAGCCGATCCTTGTACAGCCGGTTTGCCGGAGGCGTTAAGGACGGCTGCTGCATGATGTGCTTCATCGCCTGCGTCTGCTTCCGGTGTGATTTCTGGGTTTTCTTAGTGTTTCTTTTCATAGATTTTACTCCTTTCGAACAGTTGGTGTCAATGATTAAAAGTGCTGAATCTGCCTGAAACAGGCGCGAGCTGAGAATATAAGATCTCGAACAATTGACAGATAAGAAGTATCTGAAATTGAAAGTGATTATAGCACGGTGAAAGAGCGAAAACTATTGTTAAAATACACAAAATGAAAAGAAAATAATAACGGAAACGTTCAAGAAAACAGCCGGGTAAAATTTATTTTTCGTCAAATCAGAGAAAAAGCTCACACAAATTTGGAAGAATGTTACAAGCGCATTATTGTGCAATTTCCACAATTCTGTAAATACCAGTGGTTCCTAATATTTGCAAGTAAATATTGGGGTCCCACGGTACTTCGCAGGGGAAGCTGCCCATAGCAGTTGTATGTAAACATGCCCTATTGCTTGCGTATACTTCGTGCATCTAATAAGAAGTTATCGAAATAATGTTGCAAATTCGAGCAATGTGTGTTATCGTAGTATCGTTAATCTTGATAATCAACATAATATGCATTATGTTGAAAACGAGAGATAGTGACATCTGGAGAAGACTTCAGGTGTGATGATGTGCCGGTGTTCTTTCCTATAAATAAAGAAGGGCACAAGAGGAGGCAGAGATAGTCGTGCGACTATTCGATCAGGAGAAGCTTGGTTCGAGCCATTTGGTTCATTCCAGACATTTGCGGTCAGCAGGTGGCGTTGGATCAAGGAAAGCACAGCAATAGGGAGTGGGAATATGTGGTATGTAATTCATACAATGTCCGGGACAGAGCAGAAATGCATGCAGCAGTGTATGCAATATGTAGATGAATCGGACTATGTTGAGATGTTCGTTCCACATTATATTTCAAAAAAACATTTCAAAAAAGAATGGCATGATGTAGAGAAAACATTATTCCCAGGTTACCTGTTTGTGGACACTGACCGGATCGAAGCCGTTATGGAAGGTCTTGCGAAAGTACATCAATACACCCGAGTTCTGAAGGATGCTGATGTGGTATCTCCGATCACAAAGGAAGAACAGGAGTTTCTGTCCAATATGATGGACGAACATCACATCGTGCGATATTCCGAAGGATTTCTCATTGGCGAGAAGGTCTGCATCACATCCGGTCCGCTCAAGCATTATCAGGGCTGCATCAAGACGGTAGACAGACATCGAAGGATCGCCAAACTCATGATACCCGTCTTTGGCGGCATGACCCAGGTAGAAGTGGGATTCGGTGCCGTGAAGCGAGTCAGTCAGGAAGAATTTCACCAGATGAAACAACAAAATATCCGGAAACATCAAACCGCCGCCCCAAAGGAGCCTGGTCAGGTTAAGGTACTGAAAGGTGCTTTTGAAGGAATGACCGGCAAGCTGCTTTCAGCAGAACCGGAACGGGATGAGTGGACGATTGAACTGGAGCTCTTTGACGTGGCAACGAAGGTAATCTGTCCACGGGAAGAGATTGAGATACTGTAATTTAAGAAGCCAATCGGTGGAGTGACGAGTGTCGCGCTGCATCGGGCGGTGGATAGAAAGAGCGTAAGCGAAGCCGGAATTGCGGGCTGCCGGAGGGCGGTTGGTGAGTGGCGGAGCACGCTCTTTTTGATTGCAATAGAAATGAGAAGTTTGATTGACGGAGGAATATAATGAGCACAGTAAATTTGGAAAACAAAACTATTTTAGTGACCGGTGCGGCTGGTTTTATTGGTTCCAATCTTGTGAAAAGAATCTATCAGGAGACATCTTCGGCGACTGTTATTGGTATTGATAACATGAATACTTATTACGATGTGGCATTGAAAGAGTTTCGTTTGGAAGAATTAACCAAGTATTCTTCATTTATTTTTGTTAAAGGAAATATTGCTGATAAGGCGCTAATCACGGATGTGTTTGAAAAATATAGACCATCGGTGGTTGTGAATCTTGCAGCGCAGGCGGGTGTACGCTACTCGATCACGAATCCGGATGCTTATGTGGAATCAAATCTAGTTGGTTTTTTTAATATCCTAGAAGCTTGTCGGCATAACCCGGTTGAACATCTAGTATATGCCTCATCATCCTCTGTGTATGGTTCCAATAAGAAGGTTCCATACAGTACCAGTGATAAGGTGGATAATCCAGTTTCGCTTTATGCAGCAACAAAGAAATCTAATGAGTTGATGGCACACGCGTATTCGAAACTATATAATATTCCGTCAACTGGTCTTCGATTCTTTACTGTATATGGTCCCGCAGGACGTCCGGATATGGCATATTTTGGTTTTACTAATAAGCTTGTGAAGGGTGAATCCATTAAAATATTCAACTATGGAAATTGTAAGCGTGACTTTACTTATGTGGATGACATTGTTGAGGGTGTTGTCCGAGTTATGAAGAAAGCTCCAGATAAGAAGAATGGTGAAGATGGTTTACCAGTTCCGCCATATGCAGTTTATAACATCGGTAATCAGAATCCGGAAAATCTGTTAGATTTCGTGCAAATTCTTTCTGAAGAACTGGTTCGAGCTAAGGTGTTGCCGGAAGATTATGACTTTGGAGCTCACCAAGAGCTGGTTCCAATGCAGCCGGGTGATGTGCCGGTGACCTACGCAGATACCAGTGCGCTGGAGCGTGACTTTGGATACAAACCGAGTACCGATCTGAGAACCGGTCTGCGGAAATTTGCAGAGTGGTACGCTGATTTTTATAAATAAGAGAAATTAGAGGAATAAGACAAAATGAGAGATTTTAAGGATTTGAAGATTGCTGTTGCAGGTACAGGTTATGTTGGTTTGTCCATTGCTACACTTCTTAGTCAGCATCACAAGGTGACTGCTGTAGACATTATTCCGGAGAAAGTGGAACTGATTAACAATAAGAAGTCTCCGATTCAGGACGAATACATAGAAAAGTATCTGGCAGAGAAAGAGCTGGATTTGCTTGCAACTCTGGATGCCAAGGAAGCATACAGTGATGCTGATTTTGTAGTTATCGCTGCACCGACAAATTACGATAGCAAGAAGAACTTCTTCGACACCAGTGCTGTGGAAGCTGTCATTAAGCTGGTAATTGAATATAACCCAGAAGCCATCATGGTTATCAAGAGCACCATTCCGGTTGGATATACTGCCTCTGTGCGTGAAAAATTCCACTGTGACAACATCATTTTTAGCCCGGAATTTTTAAGAGAGAGTAAAGCACTGTACGACAACCTTTATCCTTCACGTATTATTGTCGGCACTGATGTGGATAATGCTCGTCTGGTGAAGGCAGCACACACTTTTGCAGAACTCCTGCAGGAAGGTGCTATTAAGGAGAACGTCGATACCCTGTTCATGGGATTTACGGAAGCAGAGGCTGTCAAATTGTTCGCTAATACTTATCTGGCATTGCGTGTCAGCTATTTTAATGAACTGGATACCTACGCTGAGATGAAGGGGCTGAACACTCAGCAAATTATCAATGGTGTTTGCCTCGATCCTCGCATCGGCACTCATTACAATAACCCATCCTTTGGATATGGTGGTTACTGTTTGCCTAAGGATACCAAACAGCTGCTGGCAAATTATGCTGATGTGCCAGAAAATCTGATTGAGGCAATTGTTGAGAGCAACAGAACAAGAAAAGATTTCATTTCTGACCGTGTTCTGGAGATGGCTGGCGCGTATGAAGCAAACGATAGTTGGGATGAGAGCAAGGAAAAAGAGGTTGTTGTTGGTGTTTACCGATTGACTATGAAGAGCAACAGTGACAACTTCCGCCAGAGTTCTATTCAGGGTGTCATGAAGCGTATTAAGGCCAAGGGAGCAACTGTCATCATCTATGAGCCGACCCTGAAAGACGGAGAGACTTTCTTTGGCAGCAAGGTTGTTAATAATTTGGATGAGTTTAAGAAACAGAGCCAGGCCATCATCGCAAACCGTTATGACAACTGCCTAGATGATGTGAAAGAAAAAGTATACACGCGTGATATTTTCCAGCGCGACTAAGCGAGAAAAATATAGAGATGGATGATAAGAAGAAAATAAAGATATGCTTTGCAGCATCATCTGGTGGGCATTATGAGCAGCTCATGATGTTAAAACCACTGATGGAAAAATATGATAGTTTTGTTATTACCGAGAAGACGTATTATAGCGCAGAAGCAAAAGGTGAAAAAACATACTATATGAAGCAGGTCAATCGCCGAGAAAAAGATTTTATCTGGCGGATGATGCAAAATGCATGGAAGTCTATCGGTATTTACAGAAAAGAAAAACCTGATGTGGTCATTTGCACAGGGGTTCTTGCAATGATACCGATTTGTCTGCTTTCTAAACTTATGGGTAAAAAGCTGATTTACATTGAGTCTTTTGCAAAAGTTACTTCGCCGACAGAAACCGGAAAACTGCTCTATAAGTTTGCGGATCAGTTTTATGTCCAGTGGAAGCCGATGCTGAAATTCTATTCTAAAGCCATATATTTAGGAGGAATCTATTAAATGGGAAATAAGATTTTTATAACACTTGGATCACAGAAATTTCAATTTAATAGATTGTTGAGAGCCGTTGATGAACTGTGTGAAAAAGGAACAGTTGATGCAGAATATGTATTTGCACAGATTGGCTACAGTGACTATCTTCCGAAAAACTTTAGCTATAAAAAGTTTTTGGATAGAGATGAGTTCAGCAAAGAAATGGGGAAAGCCGATATTGTCATAACACATGGAGGCACGGGAGCTATTATTGGAGCTGTAAAAAAAGGCAAGAAAGTAATTGCTGTTCCTCGACGTGCACAATATGGTGAGCATGTTGATGACCATCAGCTTCAGTTAATTAAGCAATTTGATGATCTTAATTTGATTTGTTCCTGCCCAGATATTGGCAAATTAGATGTTGCATTAGATACAGTACAGCGAACCAGTTATAACAGCTATGAATCAAATACATCTAATATTATAAGCAGTATTGAAGACTATATAAAAGGAATTTGAACATGAACAGAGAAAAAATTATGACTCTAGTAAAAAGGAGTCTAAGGTTTCTGCCAGATAAAAGCTATATTAAGCTTTATTATCGGTTAAGAGTTGGGAGAAAGCTAGATACAGAAAATCCGACAACATTAAATGAAAAACTACAGTGGATGAAATTAAACTATAGATTTCCGCTACAATCAATAGTGTCTGATAAGCTGCTGGTACGAGATTATGTGAAAGAAAAAATAGGAGAGGAATACTTGATTCCGTTATTGGGCAGCTGGGAAGAATATAAGGATATTGATTTTTCCTCACTCCCTAAGCAATTTGTCTTGAAGTGCAACCATGATTCTGGTGGATTGGTGGTTTGCACGGACAAAGACAAATTGAACCACTTTGAAGCAAGAGGGAAGATTGAAAAATCACTGAAAAGTAATTTCTTTTATATTGGCCGGGAGTACCAATATCGAAACATTAAACCGATGATCCTCTGTGAAGAATTTATTTCTGATAATGGTAAAGTTCCGATGGATTATAAGATCTATTGCTTTAATGGTGTACCAGATGTCATTTTAGTGTGTAAAGATAGATTTAGCAAAAATACTCATAGGGCATCGTATTTGTTCTTTGATCAGGAGTGGAAATTTCAGCCGTTAGACAAAGGTGATGAAAACCTACAAGACACAGACATACCAAAACCTGAAAATCTGGACAAGATGATCGAAATTGCAAAGAAATTGTCGAAAGATTTTTTGTTTGCAAGAATAGATTTGTACAACATCAGGGGGAAAATTTATTTTGGAGAAATTACACTATCACCTAATTCGGGCTTTGACCCAGACATAAAGTATGAGACTGACTTGATGTTTGGACAAAAGTTAAAAATCCCATACTGGGACTCTATAAATAGAAGCATCTAACTAGAGGGAAGCTTAGAGAAGTAAGGAAAAGTATATGAAAGCGACAATTTGGGCATTGATATCGCCAATTTTGGAAATAATTATTAGTCTTATTACCAAGGAAGTTAATTGGTATTTGCTACTTATGGAGATATAAAAATATGAAAGAATTATTGAAAAAACTTTTGAAGTGGCTGAATAATGAAAGTGTATCTGTTTTTGCCAGATTTCATTTTAGAAAGCAGGCAAAAGAGTATTGCGAAAAAAATAATATCCCCCCAATAGATACCGAATATCAAAAGGAAATTAAAAATTTCTGGAAAAAGTATGAGAAGTTTCCTTCTACAGTATTTCATAGATGGTATACTGGAGTAAATGGTATTAAAGACATCAAGTATATTCCAGAAAATTATTTCTATGATGTGATTGAGCGTTATTACAATGATATGACACTGGAACCTGCTTATGTCGACAAAGGAATGTTCAAGAAATTATACTCGGAAATTAAACAGCCGATTACAGTACTGTTGAATATGAATGGTATATTTTATGATGATAATTATAATGTGATTTCAATAGAGGATGCTTGTGCTTTGCTTCGAAAGCAGGATCGGGTCATTATAAAACCGACGCGAGATTCAGGTGGCGGCAAAAATATTAAGTTTATTATGGCAAAAAATTATGATAACAATGCATGTTTAGAATTGTTTGGAGAATATGGTAAAGATTATATAATTCAACTTCCGTTGAAACAGCATCCACAATTAGCTGCACTACATAAAGAGTCAATTAATACAATTCGAGTAATGTCTAAGCTTGAGAACGGTGAGGTTTCTATTCTTAGCACAATTATCCGAATGGGTGTTGGGGATGCATGTGTAGATAACGAATGTTCGGGGGGCATTAACTGTGGAGTGGATGAAAGTGGCCACTTGTCAGATGTAGCCTACGATGGATCAGGTAAGGTGTATCATAAACATCCGCAGGGATTTGAATTTAGTAAAGGATACATTCCTAGCTATGATAAAATTCTGTCTGTTATTAAAAAACAACACAAGAAATTACCATACTTTGGATTGATTTCATGGGATTTTACTGTCGATGAAAATGAAGAACCTGTAATGATTGAATTGAATCTTAGCTGGTGTGGCTTGAATTTCCATCAACTTCATCACGGACCGTTGTTCGGAAACAAGACAGAAGAAATATTGAATAAAGTAAGCAAAGGAAAATGATTATGAGTAATATTTATAAAGCGTTTGAGTTATATCAGGCATTAGGCAATATAAAAAGAAAAAATGATACAGTAGTTGGCTGTAAAAAGTTGACTTCTTATAAATTAACCGAACTACAAAGTAAAAGCGTTGTTGAATTGTATTCTAAATATACCAAAAGTGTTAGTAAGTGTTTTCACGAATTTTATACAGAGAAAACAGGAAATTTTTATCCGGAATATATCCCGGACGACCTATATTATACAAAAATAGATACATTTTACAATGACTGGTTGGCGGGTTCAATCATGGATAATAAATGTCTTTATGATATATTGTTTCCAAAGGCAGTAATTAAGCAACCAGAAACTATCATCAAGAGAATGAATGGGATTTATTATGATGCACAGATGCAGCCGATATCTGTTGCAGAAGTAAATGAGATTCTAAGTAAACAGGATGCAGTATTTTGTAAAGAAGCAGAAGACTCTAGTGGTGGCGATGGTGTGAGATACATAGATCGTACGGGGGGAGGAGTGGAAGACACTTTTTGGAATGTGGTAAAGAAGTGGAAAAGGGATGTTATTGTTCAAAAGCCGTTATCTCAGTGTGAAGAGCTGGCAAGTTTGAATGGGAGTAGTATCAATACGATTCGAGTCCTTTCGCTATTGAGTTTGAATGGTAGTGTTAAAATTTACTCATATGTTCTTAGGATGGGAATTGGGGGCTCAAAGGTTGATAATGCGTGCAGTGGAGGAATAAATTGCGGAATTTGTGAAGATGGTAGATTAAAAGGTATTGCGTATAATCAAAAGGGTGATAAGTTTATGATTCATCCAACATCAAACGTAAAGTTTGATGAAATTCAAATTCCTAATTTTGATAAGGTGATAGAAAAAGTAAAGATTTTACATCCTTTTATTCCACATTTTCGATTGGTATCATGGGATATTGCAATTGATGAAATGAATGAGCCAGTACTAATTGAAGCAAATTTAAGATATGGAGAATTAGATTTTCATCAGTTGAATAATGGCCCGGTTTTTGGAAAAGATACAAAGAAAATTTTGGATGAGGTATTTGGAAAATGATAATACAAGCGGTGTGAGAGGATTCTTAATGAAACATATTTTTGTAATTAATACAATTGGGATGGGCTACGAGGGGATAAGCTCTGTAATTCTAAATTATTTAGAACATATGGACAGAGAAAATCTTGATTTGCACATTGCTGTTTTTCCTAATACGGATCGAAAAATACTAGAACGAATAAGCAAAATTGGTAGGTGCGAAGTAGTGCCGGAAAGAAATAATAATCTTAAGGAATATATAATTCAACTCTGCCGATTGCTAAAAACAAGAGAATTTGATGTTGTTCATATTCATGGCAATAGTGGAACAATGTTTTTGGAAACGTTTATAACAAAAGTATACAGGGTAAAGAAGACTATAGTGCATTGCCATAATACAGTGTGTAGTCATCCTGTTATAAATTCGATCCTTAAATATCCAATGTGCCTTTTGGCAGACAGGAGAGTGGCTTGTTCACAAGCATCAGGAAAGTGGCTTTATGGATCTTTTTCTTTTACAGTGCTAAACAATGCAATTGACTTGGAAAAGTATCAGTATAATAAAGAATTGCGAGAACAGCACAGAGAAAGGTTGAATTTAGGGGATAGTTATGTTATCGGTCACAGTGGGAGTTTTATCGAACAGAAAAATCACGAATTTATCATTGATTTATTTTATGAGTATCATAAAATAAATCAAAATACCAGACTCTTACTAATGAGTGATGGTCCGCTGATGGCAGAAATAAAAAAGAAAACGGAGCACCTGGGATTAGAGGATTACGTTATCTTTATAGGACGATGTAGTGATGCAGTTGAATACTATAACGCGATGGATTTGTTTTTGCTTCCATCACGTTGGGAGGGTCTTCCGCTTGTTATGCTTGAAGCACAAGCAAATGGGCTTCCAGTGTTAGCTTCAGATGTTATTACGGATGAGGCTGTATGCACACCAAGAACGTTTAAGTTGGACTTGAAAAGTGGTAAAATGGCTTGGGTGGAGAAGATTAAATATATTGAGAATACAGGTTTTAAAAGAAACGATAACATGAAATCTTTTATACAGAACAAAGCATTCGACATAACACAAGAAGCATCAGTATTAAGAAATATTTACATGGATAAAAGGAGTATGAAGTGAGACTGTATAAGGATTATAAAGCATTTGTTGGGGCGGGAGGTTTAGAAAAGAAATTAGCAACGATTTTTCTGAATCCTAACTTCCATTCGGTTTGTCTTTTTAGATTGGCTAATTTATTTTATAGAATGCATTTGAGTATCATAAGTAAAATACTATGGTATATTAATCGAATGCTGTTTCATGTTGATATTGATTATAGAGCAGATTTAGCAGGTGGATTTGTTTTGGTACACGGATTAGGAACTGTAATAGGAAAAACAGTAATCTCAAAAGGACCACTTACAGTATATCAGCATGTTACTATTGGAGGAGGAAATGGAAAACCATCGCGATTTGATTCAGATGGTATCAAAAGAGGCATGCCAATGTTTATGGGAAAAACAGTAATTTATACTGGGGCTATAGTAGTTGGAGGAATTATAGTATCTGAAAATTCTATAATTAAGGCTGGAAGAGTTGTGTCAGAAGATATTTAGAGTTTTACATGAAGGAAGATTATAATGAAAAAGGTAATGTTTGTATGTCAGTCTTTAGGAAACGGTGGGGCAGAAAGGGTTGTTTCTGTTTTAACTGACGAATTATCTGAGGCAGACTATAGAGTTTTTATTCTTACAATGACAAAAGAGAAACAAGTTTATAATATCAATGAAAATGTTGAAATTGTGGCACCACATAAAAATTATAACGCAGGAATACTGGGAAAACTTCAAAGAGTAAAGATAATTAGAGACGAGATAATAAAGCATAAAATTGATGTTGTAGTTGCTTTTTCGCATTACAATGCGATGTTTTCAGTTATAGCGTCTTATGGGTTACCCGTAAGAATAATTGGCTCAGAAAGAAATGATCCGGCTCAGCTGAAAAACAGAAAAATTCTTAATAGTACAAGAAATATATTATACAAAAAGTTGGATTGCCTTGTGTGTCAAACCGATGAAGCAAAAGCATATTTTCCTAATAAAATTCAAGAAAAAACGACGATAATTTTAAATCCCATTAGTGCTAGCATTATTGACCCGTACTGTGGTGAAAAAGAAAAGAAGATAGTGACATTTTGTAGATTGGAACCGCAGAAAAATTTGAGGATGCTTATAGATGCATTTGAAATGCTTTATGAAGAATATCCTGATTATGAATTGAATATTTATGGAGAAGGATCGGAAAGAGAGAATCTCCTGAATTACATTGTAAGTAAAGGTCTTGTAAATGTGATTAGCATAAAACCATTCTGTAAAGATGTTCATCAAAAAGTGATGAAAGCTACTATATTTGCTCTTCCATCAAATTATGAGGGATTGTCGAATTCTATGATCGAAGCCATGGCTTTAGGAATCCCAACGGTAGTAACGGATTGTCCTTGTGGGGGAGCAAGAATGGTAATTGAGAACAATAAAAATGGTATAATGGTGGCCGTGGACGATCCGAAGGCAATGTACGAAGCTTTCAAAAAAATCATAGTTTCTCCCAAATTTGCAAAAGAACTATCAAATAATGGCGTGAAAATTCGTGACAAACTGAATTGTAAGAAAATTGCAAAACAGTGGAAAAAAGCAATAGATGGTTAACAAAAACATTTACCGGGCATAGGAAGGTATTTATGAATGAACACTAATTATAGTATACATAAACGATCATTTTTAGAAACATCAGAAATTATATACACGTTTATTATTGCGTTTTCAGCGAGTACAGGTACTAGTAGCGTAAAGATTTGTAGGTTACTTGTTGTTGCTGCCTTTATAATGGAAGTAGCATTTAATAATACGAAAATAGGAATCTTGCCTACCCAATATGGAAAATGGGCGACAAGTTTTTTTTGTATATGTGCGCTCTCAATTGTATGGACAGTATCATCGAGCAATGTTCTGTCAAATCTTTCGACCCAGCTGTATATATTAATTGTGGATCTTATACTCGTAAGATCTTTGGTTAAGAATAAGCAACTTATTGTTGAGGTTATGAAAGCGGTTATATATGGTGCAGTTATGCATGGATTGAAAATATATGCATTGCACGGTCCGTTAGTTTACCTATTTGAGCGAGGAGGAAATGGTGTTGAGAATGCTAACACATTAGCATATGTTGCATCTATTGGGGCCATTTTTTGTTATATCCTTATTCAGGAAATTCAGAGACGGAATAAAATTTTATTTGGATTTATGTTCATAGTAAATGTTTTGTTTGCACTTTTGACGGCCTCAAAAAAGATTTTTATCTTTTTAGGTGTTTTTTTTGTGGCTGTCTATATTTTAAAGGCAAAAAATCCACTAAAAGTCATTGGGAATCTTTTAATCTCAGCTTTTGCAGTATTTTTAGTATATATTGCAATTATGAAAATCGGATTCTTATATTCTCTGGTCGGATATAGATTTGAAACAATGATTGCAGGTTTTTTGGGACTAGCTACGGATGGAAGCACTGGTTTTAGATTACACCTTATTCAGTGGGGAATGGAATGGTTCTCAGTAAAGCCAATGTTTGGGTACGGATTGGATTGCTATAAATATTTATTAGGCAATACATATGACACGTGGGTTGGCACTGCGGGAGTCTACGCACATAATAATTATGTTGAACTTCTTGTTGATTTAGGTCTTGTGGGAACAGTTGCTTATTATTATATATATGTATCTGCACTAATTAAGGGAATTAAATTAAAGAAAGAGAGTAACTATCCTATATATGGAGTAGCGATATTCATTATGCTGGCTGTTGCTGAATATGGACAGATAACATATTCGATTGCTTTCCTTCAAGAGATTATTCTTTTGGCATGGATTTTTATAGATCAACAGCAGGTATTAGATAGGGGAAAAAGAATTGAATAATAAAACAATAGGAAATGCTGCAAAATGGTCTGTTGTTACTGAAGTTGCGGCAAAGCTCGTTACTCCAATTTCCAATATGATTCTTGCTAGGTTGTTGACACCAGAGGCCTTTGGTGTTGTAGCAACTGCAACTATGGTATTCAGTTTTGCAGATATGTTTACGGATTCTGGTTTCCAGAAATATCTTGTGCAACATGAATTTGAAAATAATGAAGAACGTAATAAAGCTACGAATGTCGCTTTTTGGACAAATTTAGTTTTATCATTGCTCTTTTGGCTCTTTATTTCTATATTTAGTAATCCATTAGCTGACGCTGTTGGAAATCCAGGAATGGGAAAAGTTCTTATAATTGCATGTATGTCATTACCATTAACATCTTTCAGCAGTATTCAAATGGCTTTATATAGAAGAGATTTTGATTTTAAAACGTTATTTTATGTGCGCATGGTTGGTGCTGTAATTCCTTTAATCATTACAGTTCCCTTGGCGATGATAACTCATAGTTACTGGGCCTTAATTATTGGAACACTATGCGGAAATTTGTCTAATGCTTTTATTTTAACGGTCAGATCAAAATGGAAACCAAGCCCTTATTTTAGTTTTGAAATCCTAAAACAAATGCTTTCGTTTAGCATTTGGTCATTAGTGGAAGCTATTTCTATTTGGCTTACAAGCTATTTGGATGTATTTATTGTTGGCGCATTTTTGTCCTCCTATTATTTGGGTGTATATAAAACAGCAATGAATACAGTTAATCAAATTATGAATTTGATTACTGCATCGACAACAACAGTACTCTTTTCAGCATTGTCGAGAGTGCAGAGTAATAAAATTGAATTTGATAAATTGTTTTTTAAATTTCAACGGAATGTTGGACTACTGTTACTACCAATGGGCATTGGAATTTGTATCTACAGACGATTTATAACTAAGATATTATTAGGGGGGCAGTGGGGGGATGCTGCAAATTTCATCGGATTATGGGCACTGGTAAATGCGACAAAAGTTTTATTTAGTAATTATTGCTCAGAAGCTTACAGAGCGATGGGACGTCCTAAAATATCAGTTATGGTGCAAATATCTCAATTAGTCTTTTTAATTCCAGCAATGTTTTTTGGGGCACAGTATAGATTTGATGGACTCTATATTGCAAGATGCCTGGTTTCTTGTGAGCTTATTTTTGTAAACTTGGTTGTTGTAAAGTGTACACTTGATATATCCCCTTTAAAAATGTTAAAAAATATTATTTGGGAACTTCTAGCATCTGGATGTATGGGAGGTGTTGCAATATTATTAAGAAGGATTCACATTGGAATAGCATGGTCTATTGTTTCCATTGGCATATGTGTTTTAGTTTATTTTGCTTTAATCATGTTGATTCCAGGAACAAGAAAGCAATTTAAACCTTACATAGAAAATTATATAAAATTACTACATCAAAATAGAAAGTGACAGATTTGTATGAAGATAAAGAAGAAAATTAGAGATTTTGTATATGCACATGTGTCAACTAAAAAACGTGCAGTTCTTGCTAAAAAGTGGGGAAAGGTAAACATAGGAGAAAATTGTGAAATATACCCTAACGTTATATTTGGTAGTGAACCTTACTTGATATCAATTGGAAATAATGTGCGTATTACAACAGGTGTTAAATTTTGCACACATGATGGAGGAATGTGGGTTATTAGAAATTTGGGGTATAATACACATGCAGATTGCTTTGGAAAAATCGTTGTAGGCGATAATGTTCATATAGGTTGGAATGCAATTATTATGCCGAATGTTGAGATTGGCTCGAATGTCATAGTTGGTGCCGGAGCTGTGGTGACACATAATATTCCGGACAACACAGTTGTTGCTGGTGTTCCTGCTAGAGTAATCAGGACAATTGATGAGTACTATAAAAAAAATAGTGAAAGAATAGTAAACACAAAAGGATTGTCATGCAAAGAAAAAAAAGTTTTTATAGAGAGAATGTTTGACCTTTAGACGTTCCGAATAGGTGGTGAAAGTAGATGAAAAGCAGAAATCAGCAGGTTGATGGATTAAGAGGAATAACAGTATTAATGATAGTATTCTATCATTTGATTTGCAGATATTCAGAACTTTATTTGGATAAATCAATTTATTTTCTTAATCAATGGGGGAAATTTGGAGTTTCTATATTTTTACTCATATCATCGTATTATTCTGTTAGCTCAAGAGGAAATAAATACTCTATTTTAAAAAAAATATTGAGATTATGGCCAACATATTTTGCTTCAATTACTTTAACAATGGTAATCTTGCGTTTTTTGCAACTTCCTGGTCGTACATGTGGAGTTAGTGATTATTTATTAAACTGCTTGTTCTTGAATGGATTTATTGGAATCCCTTATGTTGATGGAGCACATTGGTATATTACAACTTTGATTTCGATTATTATAATAAATGGTTTTTTTAATGCCTTTAATATTTCAGATAAAGAGTTTCCTTATTTAATATGGATGATATTGGCATTTTTAATGACTAAAATAGTTAAATGTCTAGTAATTACACAGGTGTTGGGTGGAAGTTATGTTGGGATAGCATGTATGGGGGCATCAATTCGTAATTTTGATAAAAACACTAAATCTTGGAAAGCCATGCTATTTTTGGCATTAATATATTCCTGCATAATGCTTGGAATAAAATATGTAATTATTTTAATTTTTGTGACTCCTATTATTATTGCAGCTATAAAAGAGAAAATGGAATTTCTAGAAAGTAAAACTTTAAATATGATAGGCGCCATTTCATATCCGTTATATCTTATTCATCAAAATGTTGGAATGGCAATAGAATATAACATGATGGTTACGTTTGGTAAATATTCTTTATGGTATGTAATCATTGCAATCGTTTTAGTGATAGCATTGGCAATAGTTCTTTATACGATGGTTGAAAAACCATCACAAAAAATTTTGAATAATTGTTGGCGAGAAATTCAGTCGGGTTGAATCTTATGATAAGCTTCGAGCTTAAGAAAGTTTAGCTGTTGTTCAATATATTTATAACTGAAAAAGAGGGAAAAAATGTCTATTACACTAAATGAACAGGATCTTCAGATAATAAAAAGCGCAGAATTAAGAATAGTGAATGAGATAAATCAAATATGTCTTAGAAATAACATTAAGTATTCCATGATAGGAGGAACCCTTATTGGAGCTGTTCGACATCATGGTTTTATACCTTGGGACGATGATATAGATCTTATGATGGAACGGAGTGAATATAAAAGGTTCCTAAATATAGCAGAGAAAGAACTTTCAGAGGAGTTTTATATAGCTGACTATGAACATACACCTTCTATTGGTGAGCCGTTTACAAAGATAATGATGAAAAATACAGTTATGAAAGAAAGTTTTACTGGTTCTTCGAATGCACCTGCAGGCATATTCGTTGACATTTTCCCTGTTGATAATGCGCCACAGTCCAAATTGTTTAAAACTATTCAAAGATACAAAAATTATATCCTACGAAAGAAAATATTGATCAAGAGTAATTATTGTTTTGGAAAAACTGGTGTAAAAAAATTTATCTATGATACATTGGAAAGGCTTACATTTGAATCTAAATCGGATTTGGTAAGAAAGTATCGAAATAATCAAATAAAATATAACTATCGTAATACAACAGAATATGTTTCTTTATGTGGGGCATATGACTATAATAGGGAAACTTTACCAAAACGATGGCTTTCAGAATATACATTTTTAGAGTTTGAGGGTCAAAAATTAATGGCATTTAAAGAATATGATAAGATATTAAGACACTATTTTGGAGACTATATGAAACTTCCTCCAGAGAATGAGCGGATATGTAGACATGCAGTAGCTGAATTAGATTTGAGACAAATAGGTGGAAGAAAAGCATAGTGATTTATACTTATGTTGTTCAAAGAGTAGAGGGGACGTTGTAAAGGAAAGTTTCAAGAAAATGTTAGAAAAAGGCATGTACAAGGCTGATTTATTTGCAGACTTGTGATATATTGAGAGCAGATAGCTCCCTACGCTGCTCGAATAATATTGGTCCTATGTCAAGATTTAGTACAAGTTAAAATGAGTTTTTCTCATTCTAACC
>ERZ773115.195-NODE-195-length-72341-cov-18.501771_pt1 | contig 72341 bp, 62 predicted proteins | sample MGYA00511116_ERZ773115 | MGnify/ENA primary metagenome ERZ773115 (study PRJEB29015, sample SAMEA2737869) | human gut metagenome | biome: human gut; feature: human-associated habitat; material: faeces | place: China | collected 2012 ... | reverse complement strand
GGGTATCCGAAATAAGTGGTTGAAACTGCTTATACGGATACCCTTTTCTTATGTTCGTTTGGTCGCAATAAGTGGTTGAAAATCAGCGTGTGGGAAATATGCGATATCTCAATAACTGGTTGAAAAAACTAATGATGAGCATAAAAAATCCACGGTCTAAAAAATAGTGTTCAGGTTGAAAACTACTATTTTTGTAAACCGTGGTAATTTGATCGTCAGGTTGAAAATTATTCTTCTTCTGGATTTGGGAATGGCTCATAGTCATCCTCAAGATCCTCATCTTCATCCTCCTTGGCACTTTCAAAATGAAAGACAGGCTGATCTTCTGGGATGACTGGTCCTACATCTATAAGACCGTTTTCAAGCATTGCGCGAAGGTTTGTTTTTCGGTATAGAGTTCTTGCGCGTAGGACTTCAAAAGAGTATCCGCGTCCACGCAAGTTATTCTCACGAATAAGTCTGTTGGTACATTCTGTATAACCGTTAGAAATTGCAATAGGGCAATCCCAGTAGGCAAAAATCTGATCTTCAAAGCGATGGACTGTAGCAGCAAGGTCTCGGAACTTATCGTATATCGCATCCTCCGGGATGGATTGCTCCCATTGCTTGAATGCCTTCTTTGCATTATCCTTGGATGATGGGTTTTCATCATAAATATTAAAAAAGTCTTCTTTGAGGTCAAAAGCTGTTGCAAGAGGGGCAAGCTCAGGGTTGCTTCGCGCCGTTTTAATTTTAGCTGCGTCTTCAGGATCGAGGTCTTTAAGCCGTGTTTTCAAAGTATAGGCAAGTCCTTTTTTCGTTTTGATACGATCTGCACGACCCATTCCTTTCTGAATCTCACGTCTTACGGCATCGACAGCTTCGTTTGCCTTCATAACAACGTGGAAATGGTCGATTGCCCATCGCGCATTCGGCATAGCATCTGATATCGATTTCTCAAATGGACGATACATGTCTGAGCATACCCATTGCACTTTTTCTCTGTCTCTGAGACCCATGAAATATTCTGTCAGGGTTTTCTGATTGCGTCCCTGAAGGATGTCGTATAAAGTGCGATGCTCGATATCTGTAATAACAGTGAGTTCGCCCAGTTTTTTTACCTTTATTTCATCAATACCGATGAAAGTAGGAGTTTTGAAACGAAGATTCTTGCGATTATCCTCCAAGAAATCGACAAATACATTCTTCACTGTATTCGGGCTTAATACAAAGTCTATCGCAGCATCTTCAAATGTTGTCCTCATAGAGTGTTCCGTAAGAACAAGAAGTGCGCGTCTTGTCATTTTATGGTTTTCATCTACATTATAAAGCTCCGGTGTCCATATATGCTTATTCCCTTCATTTCGGCAACGCATACGAGGTATCTCAATATTTAAAACAACCGGGCACCCCTGTAACGGGGTGTCATTTACCTGTAATGTTCTTTTGCCGTGTTTATACAATGGATTTCCGCATACTGGACATACAGCAGGGATATCCCCGCTGTATGTCAAAGAAATGCGCTTGTAATGTTTATCTTTATCATACGCATCTTCAATGCCTTCGATATCATAATCTTTAAAGCCGAGAAGCATTAAAGCCATATTATCTGCCATCTGTTTACTCCTTGTTATTTGCGTACTCAGAGATCTCTTCGACATCCAAGTGTTTCTTTTTATTTACAAGATCGTAAATCATTTCTGCAATCGGCTTGATTGCCTGTGGATCATCCAGAATCTGTGTTGCAAGCTGTCCGAGTTCATTATTCTTAAGTGACAATGCAGCCACCTTGATGATATTTTCCAGTCTGCCGTCTGCAATGATCGCTTCGCGACTGTTGGTAGAGTTTCGGATCTGGATACGGCTTACATCATCCGCAGATACGGAATCAACAATCGCATTTACCGTTCTTGCACCATCTACAGGACTTACATTCTCACCGAATGCCTCATTCAGCTTCGCAATGACTTCCTTAAGCGTTGTACGCTTCTTTTTGGACGTTCCTGTACCGCCTCCCATTGGACGGAGTACAGGTTCATCATCAGACGGCTTGTGAGTAAGCTCGCTGATACGATAATCAGAAAGTACAAGACTCGATATATCAATATCTTCAAACGGTGTACCATCAAGACGCTTCAGTAAAAGCTTCGCAAACCCATAAAAGATCTCAAGGTCAGGTTCTCCGAGGTCTACAATCTGAGAAATATAGGTATATGCGGAACAGTATTTCTTTAAATCCTTTTTAAAGTCGAGCAGGCTTTCCTGTTCTTTAGAAATGATTTCAAGCTGTTCTTTTGCCGCTTCAAGCAAATCCTTGTTACCTGTTCTTTCTGCTTCCTCTTTATTCGCAGACCATGTAGCATAAGCATTATGATTTGCCTTATATGCGTTGTTCCATCTTTCAGCTGGAGCGGATACTGACATGAAAAGCTTTTTCCGGTAAGTGTCCTTCATGGATGCAGAAAGTGCATCAATGGACTTATACCGAATCACTTTATATGTATCGATCTCATTCTGAGTATAGAGATCCCGCTCATCAAGACGTTTTTTCGTGTCATAGACGATCTCAAGCCTCTGAGCGTGCTCCATTTTTGCCCCGTGGTCATACTTTGCAAACGCTCTTTCAACGGTATCTGGGTCGTTTACAAAATCAACAATAAATACATGATCCTTACCGGAGAATGTTCGATTCAGTCGAGAATAGGTCTGCACAATTTCGATATCATTGCAAAGAGACTTGTCAATGTACATAGCACAGAGTTTTGGCTGATTAAAGCCTGTCTGAAACTTATCGCATACGATCATGATGCGGTTCTCAGGCTTATCAAAAGCAGCATCTACCTTCTGCCAGCCAATATTATTTGAATTTTCTTCTGTATAATCGTAATCCCTGCGGATGGCTGCGAATGGATTCTCTTTTAAATAATCAAATTCTGTAATGGTATTTTCATCTTCATCCATAATTGCCGTTGCGCCATTTACCTTCCCGGAGAATGCGACAAGTGGTTCTCCCGGAACCTGAAAACGGATTCCTTCTGCGACCTGTTCCCGATCATACTCAGGATGCGCGTGTAAATACGCTTCAATCGCATACTTATAGCGAATAACCGCTGGACGAGAAGCTGCTACGATCATCGCCTTTGCCTGTCCGCCAAGCATCTTGGAAACATTCTTCATAAAATGCTTGATGATAAACTGAGCCTTCTGCATAACGTTTGTCGGGTGCAGGGATTCCCACATGGCAATCGTCCGCATTGCAGCACGCTCATCTACAAGCTTATCGGAAGCAAGTTCATCTTTCAGCTGATAAGCTGTTTTATAAGGCATATATCCCTTCAGAACGTCCAGAATATATCCTTCTTCGATCGCCTGCCGCATCGGATAAAGGTCAAAAGACTCTGGAATCGGTCGTCCAGTCTTCTGATCGATCTTTTCGGAATCACGTCCAAACAGTGTCTTTGTTTCCGGTTTTGGTGTAGCTGTGTAAGCGAAGAAAGATACGTTCTCCGGCCATGAGCGGTCATTCTGTTCTTTCTGGAAGTATGCAAGGATCATTTCCTCATCCGTAACGCCCGCATCCGGTTCGCCAGTCTTTTTTGATTTGTCTTTCGCTGCAAGCTTTAAAGCAGCCTTCATTTTTCCTGCAAACTGTCCGGTCTGAGAAGAGTGTGCCTCATCAATAAGAACCGCGAAATTTGCACCGGTCAGCATATCATCTGTCGCAATCGCATCGAGTGCAAACGGAAACGTCTGAAGGGTAACAACGATGATTTCTTTACGTTGATGAAGTGCCTCGGCAAGTTGCTTATTCTTTGCACCCTGTGAACGCGTATCCGTATCTCCACCGATCATTTCAATAAGCCCCGGTGTCTTTTTAAGCTGCTTGATGGTTCCCTTAATATTGGAGTCCAAGCCTACACGATCCGTAACGACAATAACAGATGAGAATACCTTATCCCCATCCGGTTTCCGAAGGTTGATCAGCTCGTGTGCAGTCCATGAGATCGTTTCCGTCTTGCCGGAACCTGCGGAATGCTCAATCAGGTAGCGCTGTCCAACACCGTTATTCTTTACGTCATTTAAGCACTTTGTCACACAGCTCCACTGATGGAAACGAGGGAATAACTGTGTACGGACTTCCTTTAAGCGCCCTGTAGCATCCTCTTTCTTAGATACATTTTCAAAAATGAAATCATGGAAAATACGAAGCCAGTTTTCCTTCTGGCAGATTTCATTCCAAAAATATCCTGTCGGATAATCAGTATCGCCTTCCTGCATGGGATCATTGCCAGCATGTCCATCAGATGTACCCTTGTTAAATGGAAGAAAACGTGGCACTTCCGGCTCAAGATTCGTACACATCCAGATTTCTGACTCTGAAATAGCAAAATGCACCACGGCACCGCGCTTATACATGAGAAGCGGATTCTTTCTTCGGGTTCCGGGTTCAATCGGCTTTCTCTGAGTCTGATATTCCTCGATAGCGTCATAGACTGTCTGAGTAAGCTCAGTCTTTACTTCTGCCGTTGCCACCGGAATACCATTGATAAAGAATACTAAATCAAGTGACTTGTTGCCAGCCGTCTGATAATGAACCTGATGCATGACGCGAAGGATATTGGCGTCATACTTTTCCTTAATATTCGGGATACGTACATCATCTGGATAATGGCCGGAACACTCAATCGTCTGATATCCGGCCATAAAGAATCCATTTCGAAGCGTCTGCACTGTACCATCTACTTCAAGGCTATGTACAAGATTCTTTTCGAGGTTTGACTTCCAACTTCCACCAAGGTCTTTCTTCATCTTTTCGATCTTCTGTGGAGCAGTAGCCATGATATAGCTGATAAAGTCATCCATATAAAGCGCAGTATCTGCGTTAAAGCCGTTGTCATTTTCGCTGATTTTCCAATCATTGTCTGACAGTTCATTCAGCTTCCGGCTGATATAATGTTCAAAATTTGTTTCAAGTCTAAGATCATCAGGCATTTTTCTTATCCTCCTTATCTGAGATAGTAGGCAGCCTGTCTGCCAAGGTTTTCTGTAAGTGCTGTTTCAAACGCTCTTGATACATCACCGCATCTGCTTGCAGCATGTGTGCATTCATGAATCAAAGTTCCGGCAAAGCTTTCGATAGAACTAAGCTGCGACCGTCGAATCCAGATTGTGCGTGTTTTGGCATCCCATAAACCTAATGTAATAGTTTTCTTTTCATCCGTGTATAGTTCTTCTGATATTTTCACACTTGCAATTACGCCCGGCAGTCCATCCATAAATGCTAAAATTTCAGGCATCATGTTATAGACTTCCTGTTCAGCCGGTGTGAGATCGGAGATATTTAAAGCATCACCCGAGAAAGCGTTATTTTTACTCTGGCTATATTTCTCAAGTGTCATAACTGTACGGATCGATCTTGCTTTTTCTTTCAGCTTATCTGGGATAATGAAGATCTGATATCCTTCATCCTGTGCATCCGATACTTCGGCACGGCGTTTAACCGCCTCATCTCCTGTAATAAACAGGAGCTTATCGTTTTTACGAGAAAGCTGTTCAAGGACATAAAGTTGAACATCGAGCCAGTTCATTTCATCATGACCGCCGTCCTTTGTGACTTGTTCAAGATCGTGCATATATGCTCTGAGAACAACTTCATCTTCAACGCTTTTTACGATGTTCTTGATAGAGTCCGTATAAGCTGCTCGTCCGACATTATCGCGTTCACGGTTCAGAGCTTTCCGAAGTTTATTCGGAAGGTTCGTAATGTTGTAAGAGAAGAGAAAATTTCCTTCTTCCGCTACCTTTACGCCATGAATGTAGATTCCTGCATTGGCGCGTTCCGGCTTTTCCATGATTGCACCAAAGCCTGTTGTTTCCAGTATAGTTTCATGCGAGAAGCAGAGGAAAAGATTCTTTGCTTTTTCGATGCTTTCATCCGTACAGCCATCCAGAGCAACATCTGTACCAACCATATCCGGATCAGCCGGGTCCGTAATCTCCGCATGAAGAGTTGTGATATCGTCAAACCCGACTTTTTTCTGCTGTTTCAACGTGATTGTGCCATATCTGGAACGGATCGTAACATGAATGCCGTTGCGATAAAACACAGCGAGAGAGTCTTTTAAACCTACACCAAACTTTCCAATTAACCCCTTTGCAGAAAGTTTTTCAGCATTTTCGTTTTGAGTAAGATGATGATAGTTAAGCCCTCTGCCATAATCCGTGATATGCCAGACACCATCTTCTTTATGGATACAGATTTCTTTGGTTCCCGTCAGCTTCTGTTCATCCAGTGCATTTGCAATAATTTCACGGACAGCATGGTAAACTTCCCAGTTTTCCAAGATTTTTTCTATGTTGAGATCAAATTCTTTCGTCATTTTTTGCCTTTTGCCTCATTAATACCCTGTGCCTTTTCTTTTCGCAATTCTCGATGAATATAATATAAAGTGTCTTCTATTAGCTCCTCAAAGAGAACGATATCTTCTTTTGTATTACAGTTTTCATAATGAGTTTCATTATTTCCAAGCCATTTACATGCCATCAGAGCTACTTTTGCGTCTGAATCACGAAAGTAACTTTCAATACGATTGTGTAAAGACATTGCAAGAATCTTATCTTTTTCAGCGGGATGTTTGTTGATAGCAAAATCCGTAATCAGTTGTTCTAATGCCTTTCTAAAACCCATTCCATATAAATCGGACAAGCCTTCATTTTTTGCGATTAGGCATTGTCTATAGATGTTATAAAATCTCGGTGATATTTTTCTTATTGGCTCATCAATATTTAAGTTGGGAGTCGAATGCGGATATACCGTTTGAGATTTCTCTATTACAATAGATTCATCATTACCTTTTCCATCTGCTTTAATTACCATGTTATGTTCGATAACAAAACCACGATGACAATGCGGGCAAATATGTATGGAAAATATATTAAAATGAGTTTGTTCGGTAGAATGCATGTCATGATAATTTATCCATGCATTCTGCGACAAATCTATTCCGTAATGACAAATCGGGCATTCATCAGCCGAATTTACTTCTATTGATAATCCATAGCCACCGAATAGATCTCCTATTCCCATGATATTCTGTCGAAAGGTTGAATCTAAAGGCTGAACATTTGAAAGTTCTATTTTTCTCATTCAATCACCTCATTTCTGCAATCAATTTTCCCTGTCACTGCATAGTAAATTAGAGACTTCTTATATTCTTCCCATTTTTCGATTGCTTTCTTTTTCTTTTCGATGGCAGTGTCGATGGCAGTGCATTTGGTTTGGATATAAGAAATAATCTCTTCCTGTTCTCTATCTGTTGGATGAAGTACGGGCATTCTTATAAACTCCCAATAATCCAAACTTTGTCTTAAACCACCACCCATGCTATAAAACACCTTTGATACATCATAGCAATGCAAGAGATAATGATAATACGCAGAATTAACCTCCGTTTTAGGTTTGAGAGTCATATAAGCAGATGTAATAATTCCACGTTCAGTTACCAATCCTGTTCTTAGACTTCGGTGGTCATTCTGTAGATCTGTACCACGAATAACGATATCCCCATCTTCAACAATGTTATATCCATCGAATGATTCGGGCAAAAGTCCTTCTTTAGTGTCAATATTTTTACGAACAATACGCCCGTAGCTTAATGAAAGAAGATTTTTTTCTTGTAAGTGTATATTTTTGTTGCTTCTCCGCAAAAAATAAGTACGTAGTTGCTTTACATCCCAACTCTCCGGAATTTTCCCAATCCATTCCACACCAGAGTCTTTCATTTCCCTACTCATGCAAACACCCCTTTCAGAGCTGCTTCAATTTCCGGCTCCAATGCCTTAATCTCAGCCATGATGTCTTCCGGATTACGAGGAGCATCATAATGATAGAAATACTTATCAAAGGAAATCTGTGTTCCAACAATGCCAACCTTCTGATCGCCCATGATTCCGGTATCGACTACAGATTCATCAACCCATGCATCCGGCACATAAGGATATACTTCCTTTTCCATGAACTCGTTGATGTTTTGTGTATACGGAACCTTCTCGGTATCCTTTAAGTCTGTATCTGCCACTGGCTTTCCGTTTTTATCGTAAACGATGTCTTCATCCGATTCCGTCTTTACGCCAAACACCTTGATAAATGCATCCTGAAGCTGCTTGTTTGTAACTTCCGGTTTTTCAAGCTTATCTCTGAAATCGGAAGAGTGACTGATAAACCAGTTATACTTTACGGTCTGGCCGTCATAAGCTGCCACGGCACGTTTTAAGGAGTCCTTATTATCATCAGAGAGCTTCTGGATTGCCTTGATTGCCAATAAATCATCCCACTTATCAAGGTCAAAGGTAATAACCTGTTTTAACGGACGTTGAACGGTAACGGCACGGTACATGAATTCCTCGACCGGAAGCAGCACGGATTTACCATGGTCATGTCCATCAATGTAAGTCTGGATGATCCACTTCATTTTATCTTCTGGGACATCCTTACGCTTGTTACCAAGAGACTTCCTGCGAAGCTCTCCGCAATCAGAAGCATCGATAAGCTGGATCATACCCTTACGTGCTTCATTCTTCTTTGTATTTAAGATCCATAAATAGGTATTGATTCCGGTGCGGAAGAAAATATCTGTCGGGAGCTTTACTACACAGTCCACGAAATCCTTCAGGAAAAGCCATCTTCTGATATCAGATGGACCGGAACCTGCATTGCCATTAAAGAGCGGGGATGCGGATAATACGATACCACCCTTGCTGCCGCCTTCTTCAGCTGTTTTCATATGAGCAACCATATTCTGAATAAAAAGCATGGAACCGTCACTGATGGAAGGGAGTCCTGCGCCGAATCTTCCTGCAAATCCATGTGCGGCTTCAGATCTTACTTCGTCAGCTTCCTTTTCCCATTTTTTACCGTACGGGGGATTACTTACACAGTAGTCAAACTTCTTGTCTGGGAACTTATCATCGGAAAGAGTGTCCCCGTTTTCAATATGTGCGGATAAGTCCTTCGTCTGCTCATAAACGTCCTTCTGCTCATCTGAGACATTACGAATAAGGAGATTTGCCTTGCCCATCGCCCATGTTACACCGGAAAGTTCCTCGCCATACGGAACGATTACTGCCGGAGCTTTCATTTCTTTATTTTCATGCCACTCATTCAGAAGGTCGAGTGCATCTGTGATAAATCCTCCGGTTCCGCAGGTCTGATCATACAGTGTACGGACAATACCAGTATCTGAACTCATTAACTCGTCATCGTTTGCAAAGATCATGCCAACGCAAAGGCGAACCACATCCTTCGGAGTCATGAAGTCCTCGGCATCCTCAGCGATCTCATCACCGTATCTCTGAATAAGATGCTCATAGATGTCGGACATATCACGGTCAGAAACCGTAGCTGAATCGAACGGGAGGGCAGAAAACTTCTGGCAGACAGAATAAAGCATACCGTGATCCTGAAGCTTCTTACATGTGCTTTCCATATCGAACTTCAGCATGATATTACGGGCATTCGGTGAAAAACCATTGATATAGGAATCGAGAGCTGCATATGTATCTCCGGCACCAAGATTGTTCAGTCTGAACGGGGTAACATTATAAAATGCCTTGCCGGAATATTGGCAATAGTTATCGGATTCGCGTCCCCAGTCCTTTTCATGTTCTTTTACTGCATCACATACAGCAGCTCGTGTTGGCTCAAGAGCGCATTCCAGTCTGCGGAGGAGTGCAAATGGAAGTACCACCTTGTTGTAATCCGCACGGGAAATAACATCCCTTACATAATCCGCAATGTTCCATATTTCGTTGACATAATCAAGATTCGTTTTTTTCTGTGCTTCAGTCATTACCGTTCTCCTTTTGTATTGCATATTTCATAAATCAATATGTCTGAAACCAGCTCATTGAACTGATATAAAATGCTAATTTTCAACCACTTATTGAGGAATCTCTACTTATCATTGTACTACTAATAGGACTATTTTTCAACCAGTTATTGAGGAAACACACATTTCAGTGATGACATAAAAATACCGAGCAAGAATCATCTTACTCGGTAAATTCGCATGACATTCTTCAACGGTTTTCAACCTGAGAACATCATAAAGATTATTATTCGGAATATGGGTTTTCAACCACTTATTGCGGTTAGCCATAAATTTCTAAAATATGATGTTACACTATTCCATAACTCTTGATCGGACCCATTCACCTCCAGCCCGGCATCATTCTGTTCGTTAAAGTCCCGTGCAACTTGTCTCAGCCTAGAAAAGTCTATTGACTCTCCTGTCAGCTTTGCAAGCACTATCCGTTGCTTTTCATCTTGTAAATCTTCAAATAATCCCATAAATTATGCCTCCTTTATTTTTACTTGGCTTAATTATACCTTTCTCACTCTCTGTGTCAATCATATTGGGACAAACTAAGCTTTTTATTACTTACATTACTTCGTTCCTTCACTACTTCCGCTACACCAATACCCATTATTATCATAAAAGCCATCGCCAGAACTTCTATAATACCCTTTCGAATCATAAAAGCCATCTCCTTCACTCCGATAGTATCCTTTTGAATCATAATAACCGTCTCCAGGAGACCGATAATATCCTTTTGAATCGTAAAAGCCATCTCCTTCACTCCGGTAATATCCTTTTCCGTCATAAAATCCCATAATGCTACCTCACTTTCTTATATAAAAAATTAAATTGTTCTCGTGTCATTCTCAACACATGCAAATCAAAATATGCTCCATTGAAATATCTATATTCCGGATATATTCCTACCTCTTCAAAACCTCCTTTTAGATTTGCCGAAAGACTGTCCGCATTATAATCATATACGGAAATATATATTTGTCTTAATGGATATATCCTAAATAAATGTTTCATCATTTGAATCGCTGCTGCCACTCCGAATCCTGTTTTTTGGTATTCTTTAAACAAGCAAAGTGTATATTTGCAATGTCCATTACTTAATGAAAAATCATAAGTAAATGTAAATCCTATGGTTTGTCCATTTGATGGTTCTACCATAAAAAAGTCATGATATACTCCCATTTCAAACCGGCTATTCAACCATCGTTCATACATCTGAAGTGTATTAACCTCAAACTGTTCGGATAATAAATATTGCGAATCTGCATCTGTCATATACCGATATAGCAGTAACAGATCCTTTGCATAATCTACTTTCCGAAGTATCAATTTATCCATAAGTATCACTCTCCCAAAATTTTCTTTATCGTTCTTTTTGCGAACGCATCTGCATCCTTTTCTATAGGTTGATTTTTATATTCTTCATAGCCATATTTATCAGCTTCCTTATAATGCTCAAAGTTTTCCATCCATGATTTCAACTCCTTAAAGTAATAAAGATCTGAACCGGTATGGTTAAAATTAACGACTGAAATACATTCATATTCATAATGATGATACACTTCATGAAGCACAGTACAGGCTAAATCATATGCTGCACCTTCTTCCAGCAGATTGCAAGAAACAAAAACGCATTCCGGCATTGTATCTTCAAACCATCCCCAGGTGTCTTTATTCGATTTGATAGCTTGCCGAACTGTCACCGAACAACACCCTAAATATTCTTGAGTGGTATAATCCGCTAGTTTTTGAAGATATTTCAGTTTCTTTTCTTTTGATAAACCTTGCCAGTTTTTTTCATCAAAGTTCCGAACCAATTCTTCCTTGCTGATAACAGTTTTTTCTGCTGTAATACTCACAGATGTTACTGCTTCTTTTTGTGGTAAAACAGTCTCGCATACAAAAAAGTTAATAATTATTAAAAAGCCTATGCAGTTTACCATTTTAATAACCCTATTAATATATAGCAATCGGTGGCAACATGATTTCTTCTTTCCTACACACCTTGGTGTCATTTTTTTGATATTTGCAAGCCCCAGTATAATGGCATATACTGCCAGAAACATCGTTAAAATTACGACAATAACATTGTTCTGACCACAGGAGAAAAATACAAGGATTAAAGACAATGGGAGCATTCCTAAATGTATAAACTCACCCATATCCTCTCGTATTCGAATTCTACTTTTATGCAACAATAACAAATAGCCCACCAGTACGACTATTGCTAATATTCCGAAAAAGAAAATAATACTCCGGCTGACAAACAGTATATGAAATTGTTCAATATAAACACCATTTTTCAGGTATGCGCAGATCCATAAAAGGACCAGTAATTGCACAAAAATATAGTCTTTTATCTGTTTTTTATAATTATATATGTATTTAAACACCGCCTCAATCATCCGAATTTTCTCCTTCCATCGTCTTAATTTATATTAGTATATCAGACATATCCGAAGAATTACTCAATCTTTCCCAAATTTCTTTCATTATATCAAACAGTGCCTCCCCTGGCTCAACCAGACAGAAGAGGCACAATATCTAATTATTAGCTATTCAAAGTATATGGTGTAATTGATAATCAATAATTTGGTGTTGCATAACCTAATACATAGCTGCTATTAACAGTTCTTTTTGCATTTTTAGTAAATCGAACTACTTTATAGTTTCTATTAGAGCAGATAATATTTCCTTCAACAGTTTGCAAAAATCCGTTTACCGGTGCCGAAATTATCATTCCCACATGACATGAACTATATCTTGAACCATTCGTATAATACACAATATCTCCAGCTTTTGGTATATAATTTCCACCATAATAACGGCTGTAATGGAATTGTCCTCTACTTTTAAATGTATTTACTGCTGAAGTACAGCTTGCGGTCTTTGGAATGGCATTATTGGATCCTGTTATCTGATAACAGCAATATGCTTGAAAAGCCATACACCATGCATGTCCGCTTCCTGATACCGACCTACCGTAATACCAGGTATTATACTTCACATTATTATTTCCTCTGTAATCTCCAATCCCCAACTGACTAAGCTCGTAATTCACTAGCTTTTGTGCAACCGATTCAGATGATGTATTCCCACTAGCTGAAGTTGAAACCAATTTCCATTTTTGGCTGGCTGTACCATTTGATTCATATATTTGTATATTATTCCCATTAAAAACCTTTCCACCGGAAACATCCAAACATCGACCATTGCATTTGCAGGTAAGAGTATAATATCCGCTCCCCACAGCAGTTAATTTCCACCGCTGTGCGGAAGATGAATTCGAATCATACTGCCATACATTTAATCCGTTCGCATTTCCTCCACTTGCACAATCCAAAACTTTGTCGGAATTTACATTTGTTATTGTATAATATCCATCGGAATTATACGTAAATGTAAATTTCTGAGCATCTGTTCCATTACTTTCATATAACTGGCAATTAGCACCACTGCGTGAATCTCCATTTGCAATATCAGCAACATAACCATTATTTAATGCAGATACTAAAGTATATGTACCATCGGCGATTTTTGTAGATTCCACATTACTGTTGTTGCCCTTCACATAATTATTCACATCTACTGTTCTGGCAAACGCATACTTAAAGCCCCCTTGAATCGGATATTTTATCTGCGTAAAATCACCTCTGCTCCCAAGTACCAAAATTTGATCATTCCTGTCAGCATATCCATAAGGATTTGCTGTACTATTCCTTCTGTACGTTGTAAATCTGCCAGAAGATGTATAAGTTGAGCCTCCAGTTGCGGTTAAAATATTTCCTGTAGCAATATAACCGGTTTTGTAACGTCCCCTTGAAATCGGATAAATCACTTTTGTATAACGGCTCGTCACAGTAATAACCTGTACCTCATCCGTTGGATATATCCAGCCATACCCCTTAGTCAATCCACTGTTAGAATACACTCTGACATTAGATGTCCCAATAATGTATCCTTTCCTCGTTGCTGCACTTGCCTTCGTTGTTTCTCCCATAAAAAACATCCCGGCAAGTATGATACATACCAATACTGCAAGAGAAAAATACTTTTTTTGATTTTTCATAACACTCACCTGTCCTTCCTGCCATTTAATGGCTGTTACATTGTTCCGTTTTCTTAAAACTGCTTTGTCCATAATAGTTACCTCCTTTTTTTATTCCACCCTATTTTCTAATACATCCGTTATTTTTTTGAAATTACTCAGTTTTCTGCTAAAAGGAATATCCAAATTGTGCAAATAATTCCCCAAACATATTTCCCAAAGTATTTACTTCTTCAGATGGTTTTAACAGTTCCTGCAGTGTTTTAGTCCTTTTATCAAACTGTTTTTTGTCTGCTAATAACGACACAAGCAATGCTGTGTTTTCTGCATCAACTAATGCATCGTGAGCCTTCCCCTCAAATGATTCATCAATAGCCGACATAGCATTTTTCAGCGAAAGTGAACCTTCGTATCCTATTCCATCTCCAAATTCTCTTTGGGTATCCCGCCAGCCATCAAATATGTATTCATAATCATTTTCCGGACATTTCTCTGCAACCTCTACTGATAGTTGCTTAAAATCTGACATTGACCAAGAACATATTTGAAACTTTTCATAGCCGATCCATTTTACAAATGCTTCCATGACATCCGAAAACTTCATTTCATTTTCTAACGTCATTGACGTTATCCCAGTCAAGCGAGTAATATCTGCCGAGACCTTACCATATTGAGGCTTTACAAATTTTTGAAATCTTCCCAGCACATTCATATCTTCATCCAGCATAACCGCACCAAATTCGATAATTTCATGATAAAGTTTGGTTCCAGTAATATTTCTCTGTTTTTTATTCACTGTACAAAATTCAAAATCTACTATAATACTTCTCATAAGGCACTCCTCCTTAGGCTTATGGTAAACATCTACTATTACATCCACTGATATTTCCAAAGTACTCACTATTTTTCAAACATTTTTGAAAAATCGCTTACGATGTTTTCATGTTCTAATTTGTACACCATAAGCCGTAACAAATATTCGTGCATCCCCCTTTTTCCATGTTCCCACTCCTGTAAAGTCCTTCTGGGAATATAAAAATAATCTGCAAAGTATTGCTGCGACCATTCTGTTGCACCTCTTAGCTGAATCAAAACATTTCTTAATTGGTTTTTGTCCATATCAAATTCTCTCCTTCCTGTCTTTCTATATGAACATCAGGAGAATCTGCAGAAAAACTCACTCATTTATGATATTTTCAAAAATTCTTTATCATTTAACAAATCATATCTATCAGCTATTATCGGTCCGCTTTCGCCCCTACGAAAAATCAATTCTTTTCCTACAGGCATATATAATATTTCCAGCACCTCCTTTCCTGCACGCCTAGCTATATTGTCAGCCGTTTTTACATCATTTCCTCCCATATATACATAGGTATCAGCGTTATTTAAAATAGTTTGCGCCTCATAATCTCCATATATAGACTGTAATTGTGATTCACTCTGCAGCATAACTGTTATAGAAATCTTTTCTTCCCTACAAATACTGATATATTCGTGAAAATTATATATTTTGGCACCACATGCAAAATCATCACAAATAATCCGTATTGGAATGCCTTCCACAATACTTTTTTCTCGTGCCTCAAACAGCTCTTTAAACATCTGACTGTAAAATACATTGACAAACACATTTAAAGCAGGATTAACCGCCGAAGTAGTAATGAACACCGCTGTCCTTTTTTCAATTATTCTTTCAAAATCTATTTTTTCTTTCTTTTTCAGCATATTAATACATTCTCCGCAAAAAACTGTATCAATAATTGCCGAAAGTGATGAAAGTACACAAAGTGCCGTTCGTAACGGACACGCTTTAAAGGTTTTCCACATCGTGACTGCGTAACAGTAGAAGTCTCTTTGTTCTAATTCAACAAAATCCGCATCTAACGAAGTAGTAATCACCTCCATTTGACTGGTAATCTTTAGCCGGTGAAACAATTCTATAACATCTTTCATTGTTGCTTTATCTCTTAATAAAATTTCATGAGCAATCAATGCCGAAAGCAACGAAATTTCGGTCTGATCCCAATATGGATCAGTTTTTTCAAGATTTTTCCTATCGTCTGATGAAATGATTGCCCTTGCTAAAAAAGAAATATCATCATAGGAAGTTATATACTCCAAGGGATCATAGCCCATAACAGAGTGAAGAGGATCAGAAAAATTCAGATCAACCACTTCATAACCTCTATTTCTAAACAATCTGATGTATTTTTCTACCCTGGATCTCTTTGCAAATGACGCAACTACACTTGATTCTTCCGTATACAAAAGATTTGCCTCTGTAATGCTCATGGATTTTCCACACCCAGATGTTCCTACAACGATTACATTATTATTCGTCTGTGTTACATTACTATCCATTGTTACCGAAAAATCATTTCCAAATATCATTTTGTCATATCCCATGCTCAACACCTCATTTCAATTATATCTTATACTGGTATATCCGCTGTTTTCCCATAAAAACTCAAAAAGGGTCCTGACTCACATTTGAATCAAGACCCTTTTAAATTTTATTTATTTTTTACTCTGCATTGTCATCCGACATCATTGAAATAATGTCATCCCATAGTTTTTCTGACTCTCTGACCTTTCTTTTTAATTCTGATGCTTCTTTCATATCCACGGCTGTTCCAATTCCGTTTTCATAACAATATATCAACATATTTATCCCGTCATCACACTTTCTCGAAATATTATGGCGAGACCCTTTTTTCAAAACTTCTACCGCCTTTTCCGGACATTTTTCTGTTCCCTCTCCCTGCATATAGCACTTTGCAAGATAATAATAAAATGGCTTTAAATGATATTCACATTTGATATAAGCATTTGATAAAAATTTGAACGCTTTATCCTTGTCTTCTTCCACAACATTTCCTTCATAATATGCAATTCCAGCTTCTTCCATCGCATCACCTTGACCTAGTTCAGCAGCTTTTAAAAAATAAGAAAACGCCTCATACACATCTTTTTCTACTCCATATCCATTTTTATAGGAATATCCTATCTGATACACTCCCTCCGCATCACCTAATTCTTCCGCCTTACGAAATAATGATATTGCTTTTTCGTAATCTAAATGTTCATAACGGTCACTATAATAGTACATGCCAAGCTGTGTATACGCTGCTCCATATCCTTGATCTGCAGCCTTTTTCAACCAGTCATTAGCTTCATCAATCCGATTCATTCCGTACCAATAATAATCTGCAAAATCTTTTAAAGCTTTACCAACTACCAACTGAGCATCCCCGATTCCTGCTTGTGCTGCTTCTATATTTTGATCATAAGTGTCAAGAAATTTTACCGCTTCCTGATCTAATTCCACTTCCTCCCCATCTACTATTAGTGTTCTTTGTGTCTCCAATTCAAATGAATTTTTCTGTTTCTTTGAAAAAAATTGTTTTAATAATCCCATTTCTCTTTTCTCCTATTCACTTAACATATTTTGATAACAAACAAAACCAGCCCAATAATATGGTTCTCTAAATAACAGCCGCCCCGGATCCATGTCCAAAATGCCATTCAGCACCTCATTTGGGACACTTTCCATTGCATCATTTCTAGCAATATAATGATATATCTCACCTGCCGTCATACTCCGCATTTTTTTCTTCGCATCCAACAGTGCTCCTTCGACTGATATTCCTGCATTCCACCCTTCCGAAAATAGCTGCATTAACACCGCAGTAGCAAAGTCATCTACCTCCCATAATGACGAAACGATATACTTAACACCTGCCGCAGCAAAAGCAATATGCAATCCAGCAATATGATTTGAGCTATATAATAAACTACTCCCTGAATTACATGCCGACAAAACAACCAGCTCCGTTCCTGCCAAATTCATTCTACTGATTTCATCAGCAGTCAATATTCCATTCCCATATTCTCCCTGCTCTATTCCGGAATCCATCCAATCGACAATTCCAGCAAAGGATAAAGCACTTGAATACCACACATTTTTTATATCCTCACGTTCCGAAAATCCATGTGTTGCAATATGAAACATGCGGTAACCGGATTTAATACAGCTCTTCATCGCCGCCCTTCCAATATAGCATTCTTCATTATATATATTAGCAACGCTCCTTGCTTCATATTCACTAAAAGGCAATGGTACAAGATGCATTCCTCTTTTTCCCGATATAATTTCATCAGAATAACTGTCTTTCAAACTATAACTTGGATTTCCAACGATGCAAATATCAGTCAATTTTGTTTTTTCACTACGATAAAATAATTCTCTTACAGTTTGCAGGTATACAATCTTACATTTCTGAAGTCTTGGATTCTGCGAAAGAACAACATCGAGCGGAACATTGGCATCCGAGCCGTGCGGACAAATGTATATTGTGTCTATTTCGGATGCATCATCCATACAATCTCCAAACAATTTATTATAAACATCCTCCGCCCTTTTTTTATATTTTCGATGGGGATCCTGTATTGTTTCCAAAAATTCCTCTAATGTGTCCAACAAATCTGCCACACTATCATTTTTATGATAACGTAATGTAATACCATGTTCTTTAATCCAAATAAAGCATTCCAACATATCATAATCATATGACTGCTCGATATCTTCTATCGGCTGCAAGTATAAATCTGATTTTGAAAAAAATATATCCAGTACAATAGAATGTTCCGGTACACTCTGTTCAAACTCGTCAATAGAATAATGTGGTATCCTGTTACGTTTTCCATATTTTGCAGAAAACAGATTCCCTAATTCCGTTAATCTGCCCTGTAAATTCTCTATGGTTTCTTTATTTAGCGTCTGAGAAAACAGGCTACCCGACATTTGTGCAATCAAATCCTTAGCTGCATTTACCTCTTTTAAAATTTGACAAAGTTCCGTATTGTTCATGATTTGATTATCTCTGTATCTCACAATTGTTGGCAGTAAATTTTTATAATTTAATATATATTCAAACTTTTCCTTATTGGATATATATTTTTCTAGTGATGAATACGCAAATATAAAGGCAGATTCTGCATTCACAAGAGCTTCTAACATTCTGTCATTATCTATATAATACTGACATTGCTGAATATATTTATATAGCTGAATCATAATATGCTTGCCGCACTTTTTTAACTTTGTTACCTCATTTAATTCTCCATACTCCCTTAACAAAACTGCCATCTGTGGTAAATAAGCAACAAATTCTCCTTCCGGACATCCTTCTTCCATAAACCTATCATACACTTTATCTATAAATGCAATATAGTTTTTTCTCTGATTTTTGGAAAGCATTGCTGAAACTAGATCCAAGGCTGTTTTTTCTGTTATATATTCAGATCGAAAATCTTTTGTTTTTCTTCTTTTTTCCAATAAGAGCTCCGCATTTTGATAAATTTCATCATTTAATACAACTTTGCATCTTTCAGCAATATCTATAAACGCAAAATACAAATCTGATAAATATGTATTTTCATTTCCTTCAGCTATAACTCCTTTATCAAATGCTTTTTTTAAGATGTGATAGGCTAAACGATATTCACTTTTCATCGTCAGTGCAACTGTATATCCCTCAAACATTCGATGAATCTCATCCATATTATCAATCTGCACTTCATTTTTCAAATATTTAACATATAAAAATCTTCCTAAATTAGTAGCATGATCTATTTGTCCGGATAAAGTGTAAGTAAATAATAATTGATTTAAAAAAAATAATTTTAAAGTACTGATTTCTTCATCGTACTCTACCATCTCTAATATCATTGTGCCATAATGAAGTGCCACAGCATAATTTCCCGACTGCACATAATATGACGCTGCGAATCCAGAAGACATGATGTGCAAATACTCTCTTCGTTGTGTTTCGATTTCATTATCTTCACTTAACACAAACGCTTCCTCTAAAATCTCTTCAAATAATCCATTTTGTTTACCCTCAAGCTGCAACGACATCAAATCAACCAATAGAACCCCATACTGTTCCTTAATTATATTATATTGTTCCTTGGAGATATTATTTTTTACAATATTCCTTAAATATATATATGTTTCTCTACTCTGTCGCTTATCTACATTAGGATCATACAAAAGATGATATCGAGTATAATTACACATTACGACCCAATTCAAAAGCTGATGTGTCTTATTCTTACCAGCCAGTTCCCATGCATTGTCAATACAAGACAATACGCGAACTGAATCTCCCTGCTTTTCTGCATTGACCGCTTCATCATTTAATCGGATAATTTCATTTATCAATTTCTTATTCTTTCTTTTTCCAAACATATACTCCCCCCGACTAGCAAATTTTAATCTTCAAATATAAATTGCTCACTATTTCTCTCTTTAAATATTTCAAGCAAAGAGTTTAAAACAATATCATCCTCCACTGGATAATACTCACAAATATCATCATGTATATTTTGCTGCATAATATAAATATCTTCCGAATCCGGTTCATCCACTGGCAGCATAAAAGCATATGTTACATTCTCAAACTCTACTGTATCGTATATCTCCACCTCAAAATCCTCTTCTTCCGTAGATAAAATACAATAATTTCCTGCCAATTCCTCAATTTTCATTCTTTATTACTCTCCCTAATTATCAATTCATAATCACTACTCTTAATCTCAACAGTTACTTCTAAACATTCTTCCATTTCGTTATATGAAAATGGAATTATTATCTCCTCTCCATTTTCTGTGTATACTGCCTCATACCTTGCGTTGCTAAAATATTCGTCATCCAAACGAATAACCAAGTGATTATCTTGTAAAGTGATGGAAGAATATTCTGATTGCTGATTAACAAAAGTTTGATTGTTTTTATTATCCTCTCCTCTCGCCACTGCAATCTGTGATTCCGGCATAAAATTCCAAAGTTTTGCCATTGTTTTTTCCAAAGCTTCGTTTACGGATACCTGTAACTTTCCGGCAACAGAATTAATTCGAACAAATATATTTTGACTTTCATTTCCGTCAGCCAACATACTTATATCTATCAAATTTTTTTCTCCCAATTCATGAGCCGCAACAATACTGATACAAAACTTCTCATAACAGGATTGGCATTGTGCCATATGCTTTTTTGCATTCACTAGCTCATTTGAAAGAATTTTCCTATTCAAATAATAATATGTCAATTTGTTAATCTGATTCTGTGTCAAATGCTCCATATATGCCACCTCCATAAATTGTCCTGATAATTAATTATCTGCTTAAATCATAAATAATTTTTTCTGCCCGTCCAACAGCAGCTTTCCGAAACTCTTTATCTTGACACATTCTTCTCTTAGTATCTTCGTATAATCGCATTCCCACTCGAGATGGCCAATTCTTTATTCTCAATGTATCAAATTCTTCAGTAATGACAATGTCTTTAACTGCCTTTCCTCCATGCTCATCTTTTAATGCGAGACGATATGGTGCTCCCCATGAAAATGGCATTCCTACTATCGGTTCTTGTATGTAAAACTTTTCGAACTCTTCACTCAAAAATCCCGTTGTTTGCTCATTCATTGCATCAACAGCCCACTTTAAGAGAATAGAACTGTTTCTATTAATATCTCCACCCGTTTTTCCATTTTTAAACCATGAATTGCCTTTTCCTCTTGCCGACAAGTGGTTTATATTTTCTTTGAACAGATCATCACTGCTTTCCTTAAACATCATAGGCAATAAAGATGCATAACAATATGTAATCATCTGATATGGAATCTCTTTATTATCCATTAATGCCTGTCTGAAAAAATCAAGCACTCTTTTATCACAATCCGCCTCTTCCTCCGCAAGCACATTTTCCAAAACATCTGATGAAATATTATCTTCCCGATTGTTCTTTGCATTAATTCTTTCTATGTCATCAGAATCGTCATTTTCAAATTGAGTGTTTTTAGAGTATTTCTTGTTTTCATTTATTATATGACGATACCCATAATAAACCTCCTTATACAATAGCCCAAATACTCCCTGAGTCAGCACAGACTCATCCAGTCCTCTAGTACACATCCTATAGAAATCTTCACATGCCCGGTCTAAAATTGTATCAACATAATCCGATGTCCATTTTGATTGCTGAGCATAACGCACCGCCAAATCATAAAACTTATAATAAATCACCCGACATGCCACATCCATCGCTTCCGGATCATTACGCATAAGTCGATCTGCCAAAGCATTCACAACCTCCGCTGGATCTTCGCCAGCTTGAATCACTTCAGAATATCTCTCTTGATAATAAGTTCTTGAATCCTGTCTCATAAGTTAGCTCCTATGTAAAAATGGTAGACTTATATAAAATAATGCTTTTCAATTGACATCATTCTTTTTAACACTGTTTTTAATAACCACTGAATGGCTTAACTCCTATTTGCTGCAATGTTTTCTCTATTTTACTGCTATCCATTTTATCCAAAACAACTATGGTCTCTATGTCACTCCATTTCGGAAATACTATGTAAATGCGCTTTCCCGAATAACCATATCCATAACAAACGCCACTTCCCCACTGTTCTTTTTTGAAATTTCTGGGATATATAAATAACCCATCCATGTTAAAATATGCTTGATAACCATAGGCAACAATATAATGCTCATATATTTCTATTTTTGAACGCCATGTGTTGAAATGTTTAGCTAATTTAAATATTACAAAAACCAAACCAATAAACTGAATAGCCATATATGCAATATGCATATTAGGATCAATATTGTTATAATATTTTATAATCATAATAAAAATAATAAATCCAATCATGTCATAAAAAATATATCTCAATTTTCCTTTTTCCTCATATAGTAATTTTCCTTTATTTTGTTCTTGTTCATCACTTATTAGCAAATCATATGCATCATTTCCTCTAGCCATATTTATCTCCTTCTCAATCACACTAATATAATTTTCACCCCATTAAAGCAAGATATTTTTTAGGGCTAATACCTGGTTTAAAAGATTGAGGTTCAAATTTAATATCATTCGGAACATCCGTTACCATATCATATCTGTAAGTATTAAACACATAAAATTCTGTATCATACTTATGAAATAATCTTGATAAACCAGATGTCTTTTTTTGTACTTGAACATAGTATTTTCCTCTCGCATATCTTTGACATGAAATTCTTAACATTCCCTCTTTCGCCCAATCGCTCCCTTTGTAATGTAATTGCAGTGCTATTAGTTCTTTTGCCTTTTGTTCTGTGTCTGTTTTACAATTTAATATATTATAGCTATCTTTTAATTTTGATCCATTTACATTCCCTTTCAACAATTTTTTATACTTAGCTGTCAGTTTTATTAATGCTTTCGTATTATCGGTTTCAATATAACTCTGTTGCTTTTTATATAATTCGTTTAAATATGAATCCATAAATTTCTGTGCATCCGCATAATTAGAATCCTCCGGTATTACATTCAGATAATGTTTCACTACGGTTTTTCTTTTCTTTTCCGTCAGCATAGCTGATTTTCTTATTTTTGTTCCTTTAATATATTCCGACTTGGATATATCTATCTTATCCAAGGTTGCCAACAATCCTGCATCAATGGAATATCCAGCTTTTTTACAAAGCGAATAATATGCCTTTCTACGTTCTTCAAATTGTTTAGTATCAATATTCTCTGCATTATACTGACTAATCAAACTGATTTTTGCATTTGCTTCAGTAATGAACAAAACACCATACGTCACCTTTTTATCAATCACATATATAATGCTTGGAAGAGACTGTCTTGATTCAGAAAACACTTCAGCCTGTTTTACATTGTTTTCAAGCATGGCACCAAATACATTCTTTGCAGGTATATGGCTAAATAAGAATAATGCCGATCCAATTATACCTACTGCAAATAATATGAAAGACCTACTCGCCTTATAGGATGAATTGGTACTACACAAATGATGTTTTTCTATATACATTTTTGCACTATTTCCTGCACAACCAGAAATTTTAACTACTTCCTTTTCATCCGCATCTAAACAAAGCATTCTTTTATTTTTTGTGGCACTTTCTAATTTATTTATCATGTTATCAATTAATTTTATTTTTCTTATCATCTCCTGGTTATTATTAAAAAGAGCAAGATTATCCCATGCATCTTTCAAATCTCCCTTACATCCCATGACAAAAGAACAGCCAAGCACAAAGTCGAGGATTATCGTTCCAACTTCAACTGTCTGATTTATATTTCCTTCATTAAGTGTTTTGGATGTGGCAAGCATTATCCCTGAAAATATTAAACCAATGCCCAACACAACGACAATCAATGCTATTATAAAATCAATCAATAATTTCATTTTACTTTTCTTCAACATTTCATCGATTCCATCACCAACAAGATTTCGGAATGAATTACGAAATCTTTTAGCATATTCATGCGTAGACTCGATAGAATATACCATTATATCTTTCTGGGACTTAGGCTTAGAAATCTTTAATTTGTTCTTACAATTCTTTTCTGCCACCTCTTTGGGAATAAGAAACTTGTCATCTACTAAGCACAAATTACTTTTCTCGTTTTGGGCTACAATAGCACTATTTAAAAATACATTGTCTCCATTCTTTTGTGTACATAACAACAATCCAGACGATGCAAAATCCACATCATATACAAAAATTTTTATTACATCTTGAATTAAATTCTGAAGATTAAATAAACTTCTCACAAACTCACAAAATATTTTATAATTCCCCGAACCATTAAGTTTCTCTATAATTTCAGCTCCTTGATCAAGACGTTTTTTATACTCACCTGCTTTTGTATTCCCTGTTGCATCAATATATTTCCAATTATTTTTTTCCTTTATATACTCACATATTACGTTGACATAACATGTCTGCATAAAAATATCTTTAATACCCACGGAGGCATTGCTAACCTCATCACAAAAGCTTAACAATACAATCAATTCTAAGATCTGCTCCGTCGTAGATCCTGTCATCTTGATTTCATCAAGGAGTTCATACTCTAAACCAAACGCACTTATGATACAGGCTTTTAATCGAGGACATTTCTTATAATCGTTCAAGAATTTCAATATCGGATTATTGTAGTCATCACTCTCTGTATTTGCTATTTTCAACGCAGAGTCAATATTGACGCTTGAAAAAGTATCCTGCAAAAATGTTATTAAATCTTTGGTTTTTCCTTTCGTATAAAGACCAACGATATAGCTGTCCATATTGCTACTTTCAGCATTTCTATAACACAATTCCGCCACATAATATTTGGCTAACTCCATAGAATTTTTTGCCATATCATTAAGATATCTAATATTTTTCATGCAGCCATCATAATCTACTTTTTGCTTGTCATTATCCGATGAACTATCATCAACAAAACGGATCTGTGGATAAAGCAATTCCTTTAAAGCTCTTGAGCTTACTAATTCATCAAAATTATTTGCATTCACATTATTCGCATCAGAATACAAGTCTTCTGCTAAAGATGCATAATCCGTATTACCAGTTTCATTTTCGTAAATATAGCCCTTCCAGGCAAACGCCATATTTCTTCCCAAAAATCCAATAATTTCTGCCAATACCGCATGTTTTGCAATATCTGGACTCACTCTTTCATAGTCATATTCAATATTACTAATCCTGTCCGATGAATTCTTATACTCCATCCCCAACCTGTTTTTATAAGTTTCTCCTAATCTTCCTCTTGTTACCTCCTCAATTCCTTTTTTCCAACTGAGAGCCATTGCTCTAGCAAGTTCTTCCTCTGAATGGCAGTCTTTTGAGTCAAACTGATACATATACTGAGCTTTTTTATCTTTTCCTGTCGGACTATCAACATCAAGAACAGCACCATCTAACCAAGCCATAACCTCTTTATATCCCGCACGTTCTACGAAATTAAATCTTAATAAAGCCCTTACAAGGTTTACCATTCTCTGATTTTTTTCTAAATTTGGTGGAAATTTAAATTTTGCATATCTGCACGAATTTGATGTTTCTTTATTGCTCATAAACATTCGTTTTGCGATTCCCATTCCCGCATACATACTACAATAAATGTCACATATAACAATCCCTAATTGGAAAAAATCATATTTGGGACCAGCCATAACTTCTATTTTCCTATCTCCTGAACTTACACTTTCTCCCACTGAACCATCAAATTCCGGTGGTATATATCCTCGTGTTCCCTTTACTGTTTCTGTTACCGCAACATCACTTATAGATAAATTAGCCGAAGTAACAATACCATAATCAATAATAATTGGTCTTTCTAAGTTGCCATATAAAATATTATCCGGTTTTATATCCCTATGATAATATCCTTTCATATGCATTGTATTTAACGATTCACTTATGTTCTTTATAAGTTCAATTATCTTTTCCTCTGACAACGTATGATTTTCCAAATATTTAAACAGGTTCTCTTTTCCTGAGTAATCAGGCAAAATATATACCCTATTGCCATGACCCTCTACAAATCCACGGTCACATAATTCCATTAAACCATCCTTACTGCTAGGTTTAACAGCATCACTAAATTCATCTATATGTTTATTATATCTTCTTGTATCAAAATAAATCTTGGCAACATATTGTTTATTTGTTTCAATACATTCAACATGGCATAATCCCGCCTCGCCACCTTCATTAAAGTAATCTCCAATAGTCCTATAATGCTTATCTCCTCTATCATTGACTATTATTTTTTCTGTGCTGACATTGTTATTATCGTTATTTCCATAAAACTTTCTTGTATTTTCCTGTACCGCACCATTTTCAAAATCATTCTTGCCATTTTCTCCTACATTCGGTAACGCACTCGTCTTTGAATTCTCTGACATCCCCGGCATTGCACTTGTCTTTACGTTCTCTGATATCCCCGGCATTGCACTTGTCTTTATGTTTCCTGACATCCCCGGCATTACATCTGTCTTTATTTCTTCCGTCTTTACTTTTTTATCCATATATTATTTTTCTCCTCGCTTATAACTCATACTAAAAAATAATCATTTATTTTATAAATGCAAAATCCATAAATCTTTATAAAAATATCATTCATTTTTCTCTATAAGCACTACCGTTTCATTGTCTTGTCCACCCTTTCTATGCGCACATTGAATTATCTTCCTTGCCTTATCTCTTAAAGACATATCCTCTGAAAGAATACTTTCCAATTCTTCAATCTCAATATAGTCGTGTATTCCATCCGTACAAAGCATAAGAACATCGTTATATATAAAATTCTCCCTGTGTTCCGTAACTGTTATCCAGTCAGTTGAAAAGCCTGCCGCACCTAAACATTTGGTAATGACATTTTTCTCCGGATAATCTTTTGCAGTTTCTTCATTCAATCTTCCCATATCCAATAATTCCTGAACCTTAGAATGATCTCTTGTCAACTGACGCAGATAACTCCCCCTAAATCTGTATAACCTGCTGTTTCCTACATTATATGAAATCAATTGGCTTCCCAATATTCCAACCGCACACAATGTGGTACTTAATATACTTCCATAATTATTTTTTACAAGACCAATATTGGCCTGATTTATACATTGAGTTATTTCTTCTGCTTTTCTCGGATTACACTCTTCCAGACAATACAGTACATAACGGGATGCCAGTTCACTGTTTTCAATAGAACCGACACCATCCGCCACTGCGAACAGTCCCCCTTCTATATCAGACTCTCCCTCAAAAATCCCATCGTGTATTACCGAGTGCTTTAACATCGCCGCATCATCATTTGTTTCGTGCACCAATCCTCTATCAACAACACCAACATATCTCAACATTTATATCACCCACAAATCAATTTTGCTATGCCATCTGTTTCCGAAATATCCGTAATCCGGACTACACTGCCCTTTTCAATATGGTTATCAAACACATAGTTGGATAGCGGTGTGATAAAATACTCCTCTACCACATTTCCAACACCTCGTCCACCTTCCTCAAGATTTTCGAGAACTTTTTTTTCTATTTTCTCCCATACATTTTCACTTAACTCAATCTCAATCGTCTGAGTTTCTTTAATCTTCCCACATATCTTATTTATCTGTGACCTCATGATTTCTTTCGCAGCATCAGGCTGAATGAAATTAAACACTATCAGATTTTTTCCAATCCTGTTTAATACTTCCGGTTTTCCTTTTTGATGAAAATAATCCTGTATCCCCTCTGTCACTGTACTTTCAACCTGCTCATAAGGCATATTGATATCTACCACCCTTGTTTTTACACCTCCAATATCCTTATAAATTCCGAGATTACTTGTAAAGACTATCAAGGCTTCCGAAAAATACACAGTATTTCCTTGTCCGTCTGTCATTCTTCCATCCTCAAGAATCTGTAAAAATTTATCCCATATACTTGGCGATGCTTTTTCAATCTCATCAAATAGCAGCAATGAAAAAGGATGCTCCTTAATTACATTTGTCAACTGACCTCCTGCCTCGTATCCAACATATCCCGGAGGTGCTCCAAACAACTTCTGTGCTGAGTGACTTTCTGCATATTCACTCATATCAAACCTTCTACACGCACTTTCATCACCAAATAAAAGTTCTGCCAAAGATTTCGCCAGTTCTGTCTTTCCTGTACCTGTTGGTCCTGCAAAAAATAAAATTCCCTTAGGTTTTGAATTGGACGAATGTTGTAGTCCCGATAAGCCTGTTTTTGCTCTTTTTATTACAGATATACTTTTCTGAACAGCTAAATCCTGTCCTTTTACCCTGCGTTTAATCTCCTGTTCTGCATTTTCAATCTGACCTCTTTCTATCGCATCCCACGGATTTTCCTTAATTCCATACTTATATAATGCAGTTACATCTAAAAGACTTCTTTCTCCCTCCGGCTGAATCATTTTTAATTCCATTATTCCTTTAAGGTCAAGTATTTTCATTCCATCAGTTATATCTATAAAATGGTCTATTCTTTTTTCCTGTTCATCCGGTGTCAAATCACTGTTTTTCTCCTCAAAGAAATTGCGGTACAAATTAACATATTCCAGACGAACATATTTGTCCGGTGTCGGCAATATGATGTTCTTAACATTCGGATTATCAAGATAAAACCAAGCCGGAATATCATTTACCTTATCAACTATCATTATCAGCAGATTTTGTCTTTTTACCTTATCTTCATTTCCGACATTTCTCCTCGAATTCATTGACGCATAGAGCAGATTCATAAAAATTGCACGTTCTGCATCCTGCATCCGTATAGGATCTGCAAGGGTCTGGGATGCAAAATTCACGCAGAAAACAGAAGGATTTCTATTTTCAATCAATATTTTCTTAATAAATTCACTTGCCTTTAAGGTATCACACATTATGGCACTGTCTATCTGACCATTCACTCTTATATCATCCTGTGTTTCCTCCATATAGTGGTATGCCTCTAAGCACTGTCTGTCCGAGTCTGATAATTGAGATTTATTTTTTTCAAATTCAGCCATCGTTTCAGAAAAAACAGAAACAGCACTTTTTTGTTTATTTCTGTTATAAAATCCGTTTACCGGATCATAAAAGCATACACTGTATCCATTTGCAGATAATATTTTGTGAATATAATTGTCTAATTTCAAAAAATTAGCACACTTTTCATTATTATCATCTAATACAGGATATTCATCATAAATATTTCCCTCTATCACAATGCAGTTTTTTATCTTTGTAAAACATTCAAATTCACGAATCCATTTAGGCATCTTCATCATTTAACACCCCTCTCATTGTTGTGTATTCCTATCGACATCAATTCATCTTCCCAATAAACATTTTGAATCTGCCGCCCTTTATCCATATATTTTTTATATTTTTCTTTTAAATTCTCTTTCAGAAAATATATCTTCTGATTTGTTGATGCTATAAGTGCTGTTTTATTGTCATTTTTTTCATCAATGTATTCACCTGATATAAGCACACCTATATACTGAAAACATTCCTGCACATCACCATCCGTCATTTCTAGTAATTCATCATATGTATATCCTGAAAAAACAAGAATATCCTCAATTTTCGATGAAACTTTCTGCAAAAACTTCTTTAATTCAAAAGGCTGTGCAAACGGTTCGCCACCACTTACAGTAATCCCATCTATTTGCTCTGTATCAATTTTTAAAATCATATTTTCCAATTGTTCTACGGATATATCTTTTGTCTTATCAAAATTTTGCAATTCCGGATTTGCACATTTTTTGCACCTTTTATGACACCCTATCATCCACATTGCCAGTCTGTTTCCAGGGCCCAGAGCAGTCACGGGAAATAATAATCTGTCTACCTGCAAATCCTCACCTCGAAATTCTGGTCTGCCATAGTAACAATGTCCTCATTAACAATACGCATTTTCCCCTGTCTCTTATAAATCATTTCTCCATTGATTCTCGTTCCATTTGTACTGTTCCAATCCTCAATAAACGCACCTGTTTGGTCAACAACAACCATCGCGTGCTGTCTGCCAATATATTTTTTTTCAATAAAATAATCGCTTTCAACATCACCCAGTTTTCCAAGAATATGCTTACCTCTGCCTATTCTTATAACTTTTCCATCATTGTTATTGATAAATTCTATGTAACTGATTTCCTTAATTTCAGATTTATGTTCGTCTGATTTCATTTCATGACCGTAAAACTTTGGTGCAAAATCATCTGCCGAAGTATTATTTCCCGACTCGTCCACCATTTCCGGTTTATCACTCGTTTCCGGCTCATTATCTTTCTTCTGTTCACTTCCCCTTTCTGTCTCATCAGCTTTTTCTGTTTCATCATCATTTTGTGATATATTCTCGGAATCCGGTGCACCCAACTTATTTTTTTCATCATTTTCTATACTATTTACTTCTTCTGAATTATTATTTTTTTCTTTATCCCCCGGTACGCTGTCTTTTTTAGCCACCTCATTTTCTGATTTTATTTCACCGATTTCCAAAAGGTATTCTTCTTCCGATAGAATACTGTCTTCTCCCACATTATTTATTCCAATCTCATAACATTCAGGACATGAATTTGGAATGTTATCTTTATCTTCAAACGATATCCATTTTCCACAGCTTCTACATTTTATATACCATTTTTCATTACTATTATTGTCTTCTGCATCATTATCATCACTTACAGTCTCATATGGTTTATTACAACCCGGACAAATAAATATTGTCATATTCTTTTCAATTCTATTACAAGAACTGCAATATTGATATCCTCCAGCCATTTATCATTCCTCCTTATCTACATACTGCATACGTTGAACATTAGCATCCTCAAACTGTCTCTCAGACTGAGATTCTGAAACTAGCTGCACATGACGAAAGCTAAATCGCTTAGTTGATTTTCTGATATTCTTCTGACGCACAATATGTTCATTTGAAGTTTGCTCCGCTGAAACAGGCATCAAATTTTCGTAATTAATATGAATGCCTTTTTTTAATAACTCCTCCCGTATATTAGGATACAGATTACAAAACGCTACCTGCTGACGAACCATCTCCTTAACCTCAGCATCCGTAGGTGGCTTGTCCCCCTCACCAATAACATTCATCATAATCATTCCATCCCCAAACGAAGTTGAAATTTTTTCGCCTTTTCTATCTTCAAAAATAATTCTGGATACGCTGTCAGCGTTATGTAACTGATATGATGATATACTTGTATATCCATAATCTTTCATAATATTTTCAATACTTTCCTCTATATAAATCCTTGATTCCTGCTTTTCAACCTTGTTCCTTAATTTCTCTACACGCTTTCTTAATTCCTGAATCGAAAATTCTTCATAATTTGCTCGCTTAACATCGAGCGCCTGGCAAAATGATATGTATTCAAGTTCTAAAGTACTTCTTTCCTCCATCTCTGCATTTCTAGCAGCCACCAACATTGAAACATATTTATCAAGTTTCGCATATTCCATTCTCATTTGCTGTAAAATAGCTCTCTTACTTTTCATTGAATATGCCTTTTCACTCGTATCATTTATGGATTTCAACTCTGCTTTTATGTTATGTATCAATTTACACTCCCTAGCCGTTAAATAATCAATATTAGAATACTCTTCCAAGTCACTTTGAAGCATTTCAAGAAGAGCGAGTTCTTCAATTGAAAAAGGCAACATCTCTGGATCTGTATAGTCTTGTAGTTCTGGCATAAAAGGAATACTTGTTTCATCTCCCAAAAATCTTTCAATATGAACTTGTTTAATATTAATATTTTCTATGTTGTCCCTTTCTTCATTAAACTTTTCCAACCATTTCTTTGATTCCTTGGAAATACGCTCATTTTCCTTTTTTACCTGTTTAATACCTGCATTGAATTCTTCAATATCCTCTTGCAATTTTTTAAATACAACAGAAATGTCATACAAAAATTGTTCTTTCCACTTCGGAATGTCTTTTACTTTTTGCACTCCAATTTCATTTAACTGCTGTGCACTGTTACCATTAATAATGCTCATGTCTATTTTCTTTTCATTTATCCGATCGGCATAATCTTCCTTTAATTGTTCAACTTTTCGAAGTATTCCCGCTTCATCACCGTACCCAGTTGGCAATCTTTTCAGTGTCATATTTCCATAATTTTTCACCCATAAAGCAGTATTTTCAATATCTGTATTAATATTTTTAAACACTCCTCTATAATAATTATCCTTGCCAACTTGTTTTAATCTCTCATTATTTCTTGCAATCACTTCCGGATCACAAGTTATGCCTACCATTTTAGGTCCACTCATCAAGCTTTCCTCCTGATACTATTTTTTGCTTTTAATGCTATTCACAACAACATATATTCCAATAATCATAATAAAAACCGACCCCCATGATTCCAGAGAATCCACTGTTCCCTTAAGCATCGTACAAATACTTCCGTATTGTGTCTCCAATACAATTATTAGTAAAAGAAATATCACTGATGAGGTAATAGCAGTTGAAATTGCTTTTCCAATTGATGTACTCGGAAATTGTTTGATAATATAGGTCAAAAACAAATTATCCTTTTTCAAACCTGTAATAAACGACAACATCAATAATGGTGTATACAAAATACTGCCACCCGTTATAAGACATTCAACACAATAAACGCACCATTTAATCACTACATTATCTTTTACAAAATCCATGAAAAAACCATATGCAATAATACCTCCCAATACAATAACAATTCGCGATGTAATCTTACCTACAAAACCTGCATTTTCAAAAGAGAACATATTAGATACCCAATTAATCATCAAAGTCAAACTGACCAGTTCAACAAAATCTAAAGCAAAAAGGGCAGGACTGCTAACAAAATATTGCCTAACACTTCCTGCCTTCTCCACATTGTTGACCAACGGAAGTCCAGATTCAAATACTCCTCCAGCTATTGTTTCAACATTAAACAATTCCAATATCACCGCATATAAAATAATAGCTGTAATACAATTTCCAATGATAGTTCCTCCCTTCTTTTCTTCTCCAGTAATAGAACAGAGGCCTCCAAACAATAGAGCCAATATTACAACAAAAACAACCATTGTTCCAAATAAATTAATCATTTTATCACCCATCATTTGCAAATATATATTTTATTCTCAAAATCACAATTACCGATTTGCTGATATAACAGCAAATCGGTAACCATTTAATACTATTCAATAATCAACCATCTGAAATTCTGCATCTCGGACAATCGTTATCACAAGATGCATACTTTACTCTTGCATCCTTCTTTAATGCTTCACGCATATCCTTTTTCGTTACCTTTTTAATAACTTTCATATTTTTCCTCCTCTCTTTCAATGTTTTCTAAATCTTCTTTATAAAGAAGAATTAAATCTTTAATAATAGCTTTACATGGGGCGCATGCTTCTTTACCAGAAAATAATTTTGCATTAACTTTGCATCCCCCTTGACAAATTGGCAATACATTGCACTCCTTGCATTCGTCATACGTCATTTCTGTATTACAGAAAAATTTGTACGCATTATTATTTTTAATTCCATCAACAACATTCCCACTTGAATATTCTTCTCGTCCCAAAACACGATGGCACTTATATAAATCCCCATTAGGCGCAACGGAAAACACATTAGGACATGAAGCATAACAGTTAATTGTACTAGGAAATATTTTTAATTTTTTCAACAAAATATTAGCATCTTCTTTTATGTCATCATATTCCTCAACGTCCGGAAATCCCCTATACAAATTATTTTTTCTTCCAAATTTTATCAAAGAAATATAAGGATGTTCATCAAAATCATCAAAATCATCAACAATATTTCTAACTATATTTTCATCATTGTCTATAGGCGCAAAATATATCTTTAAATTCTCAAATTTATTAAATTTATTAACAAGATAATTAAATGTTTCTAAAACACTTTCTTGTTTTTCCGGATCAAAATTGATTCGTATTTTAACTTTAATATCATTTAAAAGTAATTTTTCAATATTATTCATGACCTTTCCAAAAGGATCATCAATATTTTTGTCATAATTTTTTATTCTATTATACTCTTCGCCAATTGCGTCTATAGTAATCTGGACTTTTTCTACACACCAATAATTCACCATCTTACTTATTATATTTTCATCAATCAACGAACCATTGGTTGTGATCTTGCACCCAACTTTAACACCTCGTCCAATAAGCTTTTGCGTAATATAATCAATAATTTCACTGGCCAAAATTGGTTCTCCACCAAACCAAGTAATTCCTAATTTTTCTCCATTCCAATTTTTTTCCAAAAACTTAATCAAAGCATCAGCCGTCTTTTGATTCATTATTCCTTTTCGGTAGCCATTTTCAAAGCAGTAATAACAGTGTGCATTACATTCTAAAGTCGGTGCAATTATGATGTTACCAATTTTTTCACTGCTATTTTTTATCACCTCATCTCTTAGCAACCTCATTTCTTGTACTTCATTACAGTTATCATCTACTAAAAATCCCATTTCATATAATGCTTTGACTTCAGATAAACTATAATCTCCCATTTCAAAGATTTGATTATATAATTCTCTTTCGATTTCAACAATAGATGTCGATAAGGTATTATATAACAAAAAATGATTTTGATATTCCTGTACAATATTAAAACTACTCTTTTTCATTTTTGTCACCTTTCGTATAGCATAGAAGTCATTTTCATAAACATTCCCTCATTTTATCCAATAATTTAGAAATTATATATAACTATTTATAATAGCCGCAATAATCATCTGCTCTTACATGTGTACGTTTATAGTTGCAATATGTAGGCCAATTAGCTCCTGCATCATATTCACTCCAACCGCAATTAGCACAGCACTCCCTTGCAAACCATCCTTCAGGAATTTGAACAGCTTGATTCTGTTTATATCTTTTACTGATAGTATCATTTTCAACCATATCTTTTTCTCCTTAATCATTTATCCACTACATTCAATGTATCAAGCCCAATATACACTGAATTCTCAGATTTTATCGCCTTGTATACAAGAATTTCAAACTTTGGCAAAACAATAATTGGAAAGTATAATTCTTTAATCATCAAAGGCATACATTCCATGATATTATGTATATAATTTCTATCTTGATAAGATAGCATTCCTTTCCTAAAATGTGTATGAAATAATCCCGCAAACTGATATCTTTCATTTTCCATCCAATTATCAAGCACCGTATTTAGCAAAAATACATCAGGTATATATGTACAGTGGGTATTACCTAATTTTCTATTGTCAACAAAGACATCACATACCACACCATCAACGCTCCCCAAAATTCCTCCTATTTCATAGTCACATCGCATATCAATTCCATGCTTTAACTTATGAAAAGCCTTATTATAAATTTCCATATATGTTCATCTCACCCATCAAAAATACTCTGTCTTGGTATCATGTTTTCTATAAAAGAATTTATCTGTTTATGATATTAATGTTCTTTATAGGAGCGTCCATCTGTTTTACCATATGCTATTAACCCATCGAAATATTATTACAACAAGTGTATAAACAGCGATAATTATGGCCATAGCAGCAAATATATATGCAAGAATACAACTAACCCCAATTTTGACTGCAACCGAACCAGCTTTCTTCTGATTTAACCACGCCAATGCCCTTGAGGGAAGATGATCTGCCAAAAATCCTTGTCTCTGAGTTAACTGCTTCCAAGCACGCCAAAAACCATAAACATAAATAGCGAGTATTATGATTCCCCAGATTGTATTTTCATTCATCTCGTTTCCCTCCCTAAAGACATATCTATAAGCAATATCCACATAATGATTATTATATAGATTATGCGCCGTACAATTAATTTAATAGTAGTCATGATATTTAAAAAGCTTCGCCATCCAAATGTGTATGATTTAAAAAATATCATTTGGAAATACTTCGCATAAAAGCTCTTTTTGTCCACTGCTGTCTAGAATGCGGCACTCGTCATTCTATCTAAACAATTTCATATTATACAGTAAAATCCGAAAAATAATTATCATCGAAATTTGACCAACAAAGCACAATTAAGTCAAATTAATATGGTATTAATTTGGTAATAGTATACCATTTTGGAATATTTTACGCAACTAATTTTGTTTATTATTTGAGTTTTCTGCTATGTTGTACGCATTGAGTGTGTATTATGTTTTACTTTCGAAAGCCATAATAATCATTATGTAGACTTCAATCACACACAAGCAAATTCATGTTCTCCAGTTGTTTTCGATGTTCATTGTATGATTCTTTAAGATATATCCTTGTTGTTTCTATACTGCTATGTCCCAAAATATCTGCAAGTTTAGCAATATCCTTATATAAGGAATAAAATGTTCTTGCAAACGAATGACGCAGATTATGTGGAAATACTTTGTCTTGGTCTATTCCGGCATCACTGCAAAGCTTTTTCATTTCACGCCAGATCCATGTGCGATCGACTGCATTTCCTCTTGACGTTTGAAACACCATACCTTTCTTTATTTCCTTCACCCGGATATAACGCAGTAAACGTACCTGCAAATCTCTGGGAATTAATACTTGCCGCTCTTTTCCTTTATTATATATAGTTGCCATCCCCCTTTTTAGAGAAGCAATTGTGATTGCAGATAACTCACTCACTCGAATTCCTGTTGCACATATCGTTTGTATAATCATTCCCAGCCGGACTTTTCCTCTATCCATAGCTGTTTTCACCAATTTCATATATTCCTGCTTTGATAATTCCCTGTTTTCCGGCAGAAACACTTCTTTTTGCAATTTAAATGTTTTTACCTTAAGTTCATACCAACCCAAGAACTCAAAAAAACGATTCGCTGCAACCAAAAAAAAATTGATACTGCTTGTTTTATAATCTGCATTCTCCCTCAAATGTTCTTTATATTGAATAATGAGCATCTTATCCAGTTCTCTGTTATCCGCAAATTCTATTAACTTTTTCAAATCACACATATATTTTTGTATGGTAGCTTTGCTTTTTTCCTGTTCATACAGATAAATTTTGTAATCTTCCAACATTTTCTCCGTGATAATCTTTTTCATAATATTGCACCTCCAAAACTGATTGGCAGGATCCATGATTTCATCACATCACCTGCCATATCTAACTGTCTGACTTACTTCTTATTAAAATAATATCGTTTTTTATTCCTCATCGAAACGGTGTATCTCTCGCCTCCTGCCAGCCATCACGACCTGCACTTGGTTCGGTCTGCTCCTTACCGTCATCACTTTTCTGCTTTTCCCTGCTCTCCTCAAAGGACTTTCTCACTGCTCCATACAGTTTTTCCCGAAATTCCTTCGTTACCGGAAAGCAGATATCCTGATATATACTCTTCCCCTGTTCATCGGTCTGTTTCGTCTTATAGGACGGCATTGCCACAAAGAGTCCATTCTTTCCCTGCAACAATGATACATTATTGATCACAAAACAGTCCTCCAGATAAATTCTCGCAAGCCCTCGGATGTTGCTTCCATCCCGTTCAAATGGAGTAACTTTTACATTGAACTTTAGTTCCTGTGATTTTTCTTTATCCACCTGACTGATCTTAAGCTGCAGCCGGTTCTCTTCTATCTGCTGCACCTGTTCATAGGCTTTCATGATTCCTTCATAGAGTTCTTCACGAAATTCTTTTGTAATTGGATGACAGATATCCTTATATCCGCTGTCGTCTTTACTGCTTGCATACCTCGGCATAGACACAAAACACTGACCATCCTTATTCTCAATGACAGCAATGTTGCTGACCCTGAAACTTTCTGCAAACACTACCGATGCAAATGCACGGATGTTTCCATCCCCTTTGTTTAACTGATTTACTGTAATCTCATAATTCATACAAATCACCTTTCCTTCCATAAAACAATGCCATAGTTGTTCATAAGTTTCCGTGGCATAGACTTTCTTCTTTTTTATACTTTGTTACCTGCTATCTTCTTCCAATAATTCTTTCAGCGCCTCTCGGATGTCTTTGCCGTCAATCTCATTTCCAAGACACTCCCAGCCTTCGCTCTTTTTCCTTGCAAAAAGTTCAATCCTTGGCAGATTTCCACAAAGTTCTACAATCCGATCCCTTATCTCATCTGGTTTTTTACTGTGTTCTCCACGATGTGCGATACATAACTGTCTGACATTTGGTGATGCCCGGTGAGGATGTCCTTTGGTTGCTAATAAACATACCTCCGAACAACTCCTTGTCCAAAAACCTAGTCCTACAAAAAAGGTATCTGCTTTCGGATTCTGCTTTATCCAGTTAAAAGCACAGGTCTTATACTGAAATCCCCAGCTTTCAATAACTGAAAGCCCTTCTCTAAGCTTCGGAAACGTAACCCACAAAAACAGCACTGCATCATCCGCCGCAATCTCATTTACCGGAATCCCCTGAATATCAGCAATAGACATTGTCTGATATCTGGCTGCGGCAACACCTTCCCCCTTCTGGCGATCATATTTCCAGGGAGGGTCAGCATAGATAATGTTATATTTTTTTCTCATATCATCGGTTTTATCATCCACATTACCCTTGTTTGTTTCCAAAAAAATCTGCTCTTTTACCATATTTTTTCTCCTTCCATCAAAATAGCCGGTCTTTCCCCGACTTGTTTAGCGGTAAACACCCCCTTCTCTACGATCCAACTTTTCTCCATTCTGTTGATCCGTGTTACCTACCGGCTCACACTTCACTACAAATCGTTTTGTGCCATGCTCCGCACAGGTGAAAAGTGTAAGGCTTTCCTCCTCTGTCTGCTCCGTTACCCATTCATCGTATGGATTTACGACTTTCATCTCTTTTACCGTGTATTCGTGCTTTTCCTTCTTTCTATTCGTAAGCACGGCCTTCGCCCCGGCTTCTATGTTGCATAGATAAGTAAAATACACCCCACGGCGGCTGCCATTATGTCCGGCAAGAACACAGTTTCCTTTTCCACAAAGCTCTGTCGTATTGGTCATATGACCAATGCCCTCATTAAGCTGCACACTGCCGGCTCCTTCAAATACCGGATATCTAATATCTAAGCTCGGTATTTCAATAATCCCGATAACACCCTCCTGTAATAAAAGGGAATCTTTCTTTTTATGATCTTTTTTGTTCTGCTTCTCTTCATTCTGTTCCTCCTCAAACGCTTTCATATAACGGTTGCTTCTCTCCTGCTCTTTCATCCGCAAAAGAAAGGGGATTGCGACAACGGCAACCCCCAGTAAAATCAACACAATATCCTTTTTTATTCGTCTCTTCATCGATAATCCTTCCTTTCTCCATACGGATAAGCATTCTCTGCCACCTGACTGATCTCCTGCCCGTTTTTTTCTGTGATCGGTTTATTCTCCAGATCAAGCTGGGTATTGAGTTCAAACTGTCTGGCAGTCTTGCTTTTCAATTCTTCCTCGTAGGCAAACGGCTTTTCGTATTCTGCCTTTGCCTGTTCCATATCACGCTGATACTGCTCTAACTTCTTCTCCAGAAATTCAATATTTCCATCCATTCTATTGAAGCAGTTTTCCAATTTGACCATACATCCCACCGGGGAGTTGGATAATTCCACCTTGTAATCGGTTCGCCCATGCAGGATCAGGTAATTCACACCAATAAAGTTTTTCTCCACCTGCACCTCAAAACCACGGTACTCTCCGATTCCGGTTGTCTCTCCAACCTTGCATTTGCTGATTGCTGCCAACACAGCCGTGCCACCATCCACACGCTCATGAAAGGTCATGTTTCCCACTTTAATGGCAAACTCCTCATCCGCTGCAAGCACCTGTTCATCCCGTTTTTTGATGTCTGCATGAACACAGTTCAGCTTTTCATTTGCCGCAGCGATCAGTTTCGGAAATTTAATCATAAACTGATCCTGCAGGCTGTAATGCTGACTGTCATAGGATACCTTTAACATCTTGAGTCTCTGCACCTCATTATCCACTTCCATCTTTTCTTTGATCAATGGATTTCCGGTTGCCACAGCCTTAATCTCAGCATACGATAGTGTTGCTTCGTCGATATCCTCACAGCTTCTTGAAATGGACTTGCTGGTCATCACCTGTGAGATAAAACGCTGTTTGTTCTCCACAAGGCTCCAACTGTATGCATCAAAGGTTCCTTTCGTAACATAACGGTATACCGCCACTTCACTGTTTTCATTTCCCTGCCGCAAGCCTCTTCCTTCTCTCTGCTCGATAGAGGAAGGCTTCCATGGACAATCCACATGATGCATTGCCGTAAGATGTGTCTGCACATTGACACCGGTTCCGCATTTATCTGTGGAACCGATCAGAATCCGCTTTGTTCCAGACCGCATTTCACGAAAAAGGGCATCCCTTGCAGCGTCAGTCTTGACATCATGAATAAATGCAATCTGATCCGCCGGGATACCCTGCTTTACAAGTTCTGTTTTCAGATAATTATACACATCAAAGGTATCTGCCTCTTCCCATGAAACGGTAAGCATCTCTTCCTTCCAACCGTATCTTGGTGTACCGATATCGGAAAAGATAAGCTGTGTGCCAATGATTCCCTCCTGCTCTGCTTTCCGGTATTCATACAGCACATTTTCCACAACCTTATTAAGCTTTCCATCAACATTGTTCGGTGCATCCGGCATCAACAGCCTTGCATCCGTACCGAGAAGCCTTGCCTCATGAGTGATCTTTAAGAAATTGTCCTCACTGGGATCAACCCCTCCGCTTCGGATACGCTCTGCCCTTGCAACAAATTCCTCCATAACCTGCTTCACATACCAGTCCGGCTCACTCTCCACGATGATATACTTACCACCACGAAGTGCCGGCACATCCAGATCCAACATGTCCCTTGTCTGAATATCTGCTACCTCTTTGAACAGGTTCATAAGCTCCGGCAGATTTGTAAACTTATTAAATCTCGTCTTAAAACGAAATCCGCTTCCCTCTACCGTAAGCTCTAATGCTGTGGTCTGTTCTCCAAAGTTTGCCGCCCAACTGTCAAAGTGGTAAATGCCGAGCTGCTCCAAGGTATCTTTCTGCAGGAAACTCTGCATGACATACATCTCGCACATCGTATTGCTGATCGGTGTTCCGGTTGCAAATACAATGCCCCTGCCACCATTTAACTCGTTGATGTATTCACACTTCAAAAACATATCCATGGCTCTCTGGCTGCCGGTCCCGGTAATCCCAGAAACATTCATCTTACTGAAGATGGCAAGATTCTTAAACGCATGTGCCTCATCGACCATAATAGAATCAATGCCAAGCTCCTCAAAGGTAATCAGATCATCTTTCCTCTCTTCCGAGGTCATCTTTTTGATCTGCTCCTCAAGCCGCTTTTTCTGTGATTCCATCTGTTTGATCGTCCACCGCTCACTGTTTTGTGACTTCATCTCATCAATCGCATGGGCAATCTCCTCAATCTGTTTCCGGATCATCGCCTCCTTGCGCTCCGGTGAAATAGGAATCTTTTCAAACTGCGAATGGCTCATAATGATACAGTCATAATCTCCTGTCGCAATCCTTGAAATAAACTGTTTCCGCCTGCTCTTTTCAAAGTCCCGCTCGGTTGTCACCAGAATGTTTGCTGACGGATAAAGCCTTAAAAACTCACTTGCCGTCTGCCCGATCAATGCCTTTGGCACAACCATCGCTGTCTTATTTGCAAGACCAAGCCGTTTCTGTTCCATACATGCTGCCATCATCTCAAAGCTCTTTCCTGCTCCAACACAGTGTGCTAACAGCGTGTTTCCTCCCATCAGCACTCTGGCGATCGCATTAACCTGATGTGGCTTCAAATGAATATCCGGATTCATCCCCGGAAATTCCAAATGACTGCCATCATATTCCCGAAGCCGGACATTATTAAATGTTTCATTATAATAATTCACATACTTATTACGCCGCTCCGGTTCTGCGAAGATCCATTCCTTAAAGGCTTCTTTCATCTGATTCTGCTTCTCTCTTGCAAGCATCGTTTCCTTCTGATTGATCTCATAATGGTATCTGCCATCTCCATCCTCAATGCGGTCACGCACGGTTACGGTTCTGAGATTCAGCGTTGTCTCAAAGATCGTATAAGCATCCATACGGGAAGTACCATAGGTTTTACTGGCAGCCACCGAGGATTTGTCATATGACTTATTCTCAATAAACCACTCCATCGTATATTTATTCAGATGAATCTGTATGCCGGAACTATAGTAGGTACTCCGTACTGCCCGTGACCGGCGTGGTGTGTCAAGAAGTTCAAAAATAAACGCTTCATAATCTTCCGGCTCGATCCATGTTGTTCCGATACGCACATCAATCTCGGATGCATCCAGATCTTTCGGCTGTACCTGCTCTAAGGCAGTCACATTATCCGCAAACAGGTCCGGATGTTCCTTTGCCACAGCATTTGCAAGCCGCAGCTTATCCCGGACATTGCCGGACAGGTATTCGTCTGCTGTTTCCCATCCATGATCCGGATCGTGTTCGTTATACTCCATCGGATTTAAGAAGATCAGTCCATTCAGCTCCTCAATAAGTTTTGCTCTGGAGAGCTCTGCTGCCAGATCATCTGAAAAATGAATCTCCTCCGGTGTGGTGTTATTCTCTTTTGCCAGCTTCTCTTTTACTAAAGTCAGATCCGGCTGATAAATACTGAGCATAAATGCGATGTTTACACCGTTAAATTCATTCACGGATACATTCAGTGCTTCTACGGCTGTTTCCACATGATCCACTGCCTGCTTTGCCTTAATGGTCTGCCGGGTAAACATATCTGCCTTTGACACCACGCCGTCCTCATCCACCATTTCCAATGAACAAAGTAAAGGGTAATCACCATCGTCCCGAAAGGCTCTGGCATTACCCTTTGCTGTGATATAACCATATTTTTTTGTAAATTGGTCATATACGGTATTTAATTTCTCCTGTGCCTGTCTTAATGCCTGTTCACTGCACCCGGACAACTGAATGTCGATCAAATGTCTTGTAGCGGTACGTATGGCATCCATGCCCTTAATTCTTTCAAGCACCTTATCTCCCACCTCCTGTCTGACCATTCGTGAGTCCTTCCGGAAATAGAGAACACCATCAATGAATGTATAGGTAAAGTTCTTCACATCAGGATCTGCCGGAAGATATTCCTCCGGTTCTTCCCCCTCCTCTACCGTGCGTTCAAAATCGGTGATCTGAGCATGAATATTAGAAACCGCGTGGGAAAGTGCTTCCTGCAGGTCAAAATCCGGATTGTCGTTGACACAGGCTGTCAGATTACTGTTTTCTCCAAACCTTCCTGTATCCCGTATCATGTACCCCAGGATCATCTCCGGGTGCTCCACAAAATAGCTGTTGACCGGGATTTTATCCTCTGTCAGTCCCAAATGCACCCAGTCCGGCTCCGTCACAATCTTTCTCTCCCGTTTCTGAAAGAATAGAATATCACTGGTCACTTCCGTTCCGGCATCTGCCTTAAAAGCTGTATTGGGAAGTCGTATTGCTCCTATGAGTTCTGCCCTTTGTGCAAGATATTTACGCACCGTACTATTCTGCTTATCTAATGTTCCCTTTGTGGTAATTACCGCCACAATCCCTCCCGGTCGCACATGATCAATCGACTTTGCAATAAAATAATCGTGTACCTTAAACTCCATCGCATTGTGCTTGCGGTCATACAGCTTGAAATCTCCAAACGGCACATTTCCAATGACGGCATCAAAGAAGTTATCCTCATAATCTACCGTCTCAAATCCTGCTATCCGGATATCTGCTTTTGGATACAGCAATCTTGCAATACGACCACTGATATCATCCTTTTCTACGCCATATAGCTGACAGTTTCTCTCCAGCTCTTTGGGCATACTGCCGAAAAAGTTACCAATCCCCATGCTCGGCTCCAGAATATTTCCCTTGGTGAATCCAAACTGCGATAATGCCTGATACATTGCCCCTGCTATCTCCGGCGGTGTATAAAACGCATCTGTCACGGTTTCTCTTGCCGCCCGATACTCTGCATCCGTTAATAACTCCTTTAACTGTACATACTCCTGTTTCCAGCTTTCGTTATCCGGATCAAATGCCTGCGGCAGTCCGCCCCAGCCGACATACCGGGCTAAAATATCCTGCTCTTTTACCGTTGCCGGGCGGTGTTCACTCTCCACCTTTTTCAAGGTTTTGATCGCCGTAATGTTCCAGTCAAATCGTGCCTTGGGACCGGCATGGGTTTCCGTAAAAGAATCCATGTGATAATTCTCTACCGGATATTCTTCGGGATGCTCTGCCTCATAGCGTTCATCCGCCCGCCTGCGGTCTTCCTCTAAGATTTCCTCAATCTCATCATCGGTAAGCTCATGCTCCTCCTCTTCAAGAATCTCCCGATACTCTGCATCAATGACTTCATCTTCTTCCTCGTAATCCGGTTCGATATCCTCCTTTATCACAGGCTGGTAATAGTCCCCGGTTAAGATCAGTGCACCAATCTCTGCCTCAATGGTTGTCCAGCTTACATAACCTTCCTTTTCGCCTTCCTCATCTCTCCACTGCAGCCGGAGTCCTTTCCCGTGAAAGGTATCATATCCATGCAGTCCGTAACCTTCCAGTGGCCAGCCGGCACCACCCTGCCCATATTCCTTCCGGATGGCTGACACTCTTTCCTTTTTATCTGTAATGTTCTGATAGAATCCATAAATTCTCTCTTTTCCATTCTGAAAGCCACTGCCACGAAGCAATGTCTGCACCACAAATTCATGTGGAATGTTTTTCTCCTTTTTGGGATTGAGGTAGGTATATTTTCCCGATGCTCTGGCAGCTTCTTCCTGTGCTCTCAGTTCATCCATATATGTACTTGAAGCACGATCAGGAAGTCCGACTGCAGGTGTCCCCATAAACTCAAAAAGAGAAGCCTGATGGTAAGTGGCTTCTCTTTCTTCACTGCCAAATGAATCCAGTTCATTCAGCTCTCTATTCAGTTCTTGTTCGGTTTCTAGTGATATTTGTTCACGATCTGGTGAAGAACGATCTCCTCTGCCATCCGCTGTCCCTGCTCCCGGATCTCCCACATCTCCATGGTCGATGACGGATCTTTCGGTTTGTGGCTTTTCAGATACTTCTCCATGATCTGCTCCAGAAGCTGGTTCGCTTCCTCCTCCACTTTCGATAATACTTCCGTCAGTCTCCCGAACCGGATCAGACTGCGGTAACGGCTGTAATAATTCTCCTTCAGATAATCCGCTGCCATGATTCCGAACTTCCCTAGTGTCCGTCCTGTGTCCGGCTCCGCTGTGATGTTCGGATACAGCATTCCGTCCTTCCCTTCGTGATAAGTCAGCTCGATCGTATCCATGCTGCATACTCCTTTCTCGCTTCATCTGCGATATACTGTGGTTAATGTTTCTAAGAACAGTACAGGAGACGTCACATACCAGAGTACCAAGTGCGTAAATATCATCTTCTCTTTTGATCTTTACAATCTGACTCAAATCTTGTTCTTTGCTAGACAAGTCAAAACCACATCTTGTTCCCACGACATAGAGGATACTGTTATAGATCAATTCCCGTGCCGCAAGCTCCGGCGTTTCTTTCTCTTCGCCAATTATCACACGCCCTGTAAGCGTTTCAACCTCAGAAAAACGCTCTCTGAAATCTTCTTTTATTATGCCTTCTATTTGCGATTTTGTAAAGTCTTTCAGAACAAACATTCGGTCTTTTTTTAGATTTCCCTCCTGCTTTTCTACTGCTCCTGTCTCCTCCAGATAACTGACAAACTGCTCCAGATTATCTCCTGCAAGGCTCCATGTCAGCTCTCTTTTTCTCCCTCCGGTATCACTGATATCAAAGACATGCCGGATATAGGACTTACTAAGTGCCCTTGATGGATACACCACAATTCCCTTGCTGCCCCGTTTCACATAACGGTCTACCTTTTTCCATGAATCATAGTCTGCCACCAATGTTGCAGACGGCTTCTGGGCATATACCATTAAGACATTATCAAACTCATAACGGTAGATCTGCCCTGCCAGCCTGCATACATCTTTCCATGCTTCTTCTGTCTTTGTAACCTTATCAATGACATCGGCGTAAATAATTCTTGCTTTATAATCTACGCTCATATATCTTTTTACTCCTTTCCATCTGCCAGCCGCTAATACGGTCTGGCATAAAATACCACATGGTTTGTCCGAAGGGGATCTAACACCACACCCCGGTTTTCGTTCGCTGCATGTACCATCTTTCCATCCCCAACATAGATTGCTACATGAGAGATATTCCGAAATTCTCCGTTTTCTTTATACGAATAAAAGATCAGATCTCCCGGTTTCAGATCCTTTTTGTTGATGATCATGGCATTCTGATAGCAGTATTCTCCCTGTGTGGAAGCAGTTGCCGGAAGATTGATACCAACCTCTTTATAAAGCCTCTGCACCAGTGAACTGCAATCATAATACCCTTCCTCATATCGTCTTTCCTGACTGTAATGGCACCCGATCTTTGTCATGGCAAGTTCTGCCACGGCTCCACCGCCTGCCACATCATAATAAGATTCCCACAGATCCGAATCCATCATTTCTTTTAATAGCTTCACCTGGTCATCACTTAACTTATCAAGAGCGATATAGTCCTCATACGTCAGGTTGTGCACCAAGGTTCCGGACATGGAAACCTCAACCGTATTTTCATCACCATCTGCAAGATATGCCTTTACTTTCCGTTTTCCCCATGCCTGCGCCTCGGCATGGGTATCAAAATAAATGTCAAAGTCTGTTCCATATCTCGCAAAGTTTCCGGTATCCTCTACCTTATAGGTATGACCGTTCATTACAATCTTGGTTCCCATCGGCACTTTCGGGCTGTGGGCATCCACGGCAAGCGTATGATTTCCTTTTGGAACCGTTCCGGATGCCGTATGACCTCCCGCCCACTGACCACAGCAGATGGAACAACTGCAGTATCCGGTTGTCACTACTTCTCCTAAGGATGCCCCTGCCGGAATCTGTGCTGTGCTGCTGGAAGAATCATAATAATTCATCTCATCAAACACCTTTTTCAGATTCTTCTTTCCCTCTTCATCCATCACAAATCCAGCCTGCCCGGTCCCGTACTTCACCATATACACCATGAGCGTATCATTGAAGTTAGACACCGGAGCACCATCCTCCGTGTTTTGATAGGTAATGACATAATCATCCTTTTCCAATTTCATGATCTGATCATTAAATTCCTTGTAATATTCACAAAGCACGGTGCGCGGACTGTCATATCCCGTATCCGGCTGCGGAAAAAAGATGGATAACGGTGAATTATAAATTACTGCGATCACCGCAACCACGATCACACCGATAATCCCAACCACCGCAAAAAGACCTAACAAAACAGGAGCTAATGCTGTCATAATCATCTGCACAGCCATCATCACAGCAGCCTTTGCTGTTTTTGTTGTGCCTTCTATCAATCCGTCCTGAGAAAACTCTTTCTCTGTTGAAAATTTATCCAGAAACGAATTCAACATCTGACTTTTCACAAAAGAGTGGACACCGGAACCGCCCTGCCTGCTTTTCTTCTGTCCCTTCCTGCCTGTCTCTTTCTTACCAGCCACCTTTCTTCGCATTTTATTGGAAACCTGAGCATGTTCCGTGTCAGAATGTACTCTGCTGCTTCTCTTTTTCTGGCTCCTTCTGTCCCGCTGCTTCTTTCTCCGGTAAAGTTGTTTTCCCTTTTCGGCTGCCGACTGCACCGGATGGACTGCCGTCTGGATCATTTCCACACTATCCCGGATCTCCTCCCCTCCATCCATCTGCTCCGATGCCTTTTTCACACTGACAGATGCCATCGTATAGAGTTTTCGGTTACGAACCTTTACAGAAGAATCTGCTTTTTCTTTTTTATCCGCTCTGCCTTTTCCTCGCACCTGAATATAGGATTTTGGTTTATCATTGCCTGTCAGTTTCTTTTTCTTCTGTATATGAAGCGTCGGTTTCTTCCTGGTATGAAGAACCATCGGCTTTTCCTCAACTTTTCTAATCTTCATTCGTTCTTCACCACCTTAAAACAAGAACCGGAGAATTACTCCTCCGGCTCTCTTTTCCTTATTCATAAATCAGCCAGCAGTTATCCTGCTCTTTCTTTTCCTTACTTCGTACAGGCTCATAGATCTTGACATCCGTTTCCGGTGTTCCAACGTCAGATTCCGAAAAATCCTCTGTCACCTCATCCGAATGATACCCATGAAAGATACTGTCCTCACCAACCATTCCCATTGCAATCTTCTCATGAATATTTGTGTTATACAGTTTGTAAAGATCACTGTCCTTACTGATCTGATTATCAAAGGGAATGACCACGCTGCCACATTTCAACAATCCGGTTCCGCTTGGAGAATTATGCACATACTGAAGCTGCGCATCCGATACCCCGATCACTTCCGCTAACTTGGCACTGTCTACGTTTGCCTGTTTTAACAATGCTACAAACTCACTGTTGGAAAGCAGTGTCATAGCAATATAGTTCTGCAGCAGATCGACCACATTCTGAGTGATACCGGTACAAAGACCTCCCTGCTTTCTCACTTTTTTCCACAACTGCTGTAAATAAGTCGCACTATAATCACTGTTTAAGAGCACATGACACTCATCAATATAAAGCCATGTCGCACGACCACGCTTTCCATTATCAATGATCCTCTGCTGGATCGCTTCCATCATCACAAGCATTGCCACCGGAGCAAGCTGGCTTCCCAGATCCTGAATGCCATATACTGTAAAACGGTTGTCCACATCTACATTGGTCTGATGGTTAAAGATATTAAGGGAACCTTCTACAAAAAGTTCCAAAGATAAAGCAAGCTCCTGTGCCTCCATCTCTTTCTGTGACTTCAAAATATGATAAAAGTCCGTCATAACAGGGACTTTCTTTACTTTCCACGCCTGCATATACAATTCACGAATACAGCGGTCAATGATACTGTGGTGTTTCTGGTTCAATGCGTTGCCAAGAAGCTGGTCACAAAGGCTTAACATAAATTCTGACTTATCTGCGATCACATCACGAATACCCCTCTCGTTCATATGGGCAAGATCGGCATCTAACGGATTCACATAGTTCTTCGTATAGGCAGATAAATTCACAATCACCCCGCCAAAGGTATCCGCAATGTCAAAATACTCATTCATCGGATCAATAACGATCACATCATCCTGCGTATTTAAGAACACATTTCCCATTTCCTGCTTTGCAAAGAATGATTTACCGGAACCAGGTACACCAAAGATAAAACCATTACCGTTGATCAGACCTTTGCGGTTTCCCACATTGATGTTCTTACTGATCTGGTTGATTCCGTAGTAATTTCCTCCGACGGCATTTAATTCCTGCACATTAAAAGGCATTAAAACAGCCACCGACTGTGTCAGCATGGTACGCATGGTTTCCACCTGTCGTACCCCGATCGGAAGTGCCGTATTTAATGCCTCTCTCTGTTTCAGATAATGTGTATCAATGGTTACGGAGTTTCGTTTTCCGATGGTTTCCACTGTCTCCGTCACGCTCTCCAGTTCCTCCTTACTCTCTGCCACAATGATCAATGTCACTGCCACATAGAAAAGACACTGGTCGTTTTCACGGACATCATCCATGATCTCCTCAATCTCTTTTTTCTCGGTACGCTTCGCATATGAGATTTCCGTAGAAAAATCGTTGTTTTTGTTTCTCACACGTTGCTGCTTGATAATATCTGATTCGATACCAAGATACTTTTTCTGCAGTGTTTTCGTGGTGAGATCCTTCGGGATCGGAACCACATCAATACTGGTAATGGAATGAACCGGAAGAGATGTGATCTCATTTAAGAAGCGGTCCGACAGACTGCTCGGATACTTTTTAATAAACATTGCCCGGATATACTTTCCTTCATCCTCGATATGATCCGGGAAGTATTTCAGCATCCCGTTACAAAGATCATTGCGGAAATCCGCTCCTACTTTTCTGGCGTGTTTCAGATCAAAAGAAAATCCTTCCTCCTCGCCAAGATGATAGAAATCGTGAAGCACTTTGATCCGCTCATTGCCGCTTAATGCCACAATGTCTGTGCCAAGCTCTCCAAACGCCTTATGGATCGTTGCCTCCAGAGTGGCAAACTGTGCCTTTGCTTCCTCAAAGTTCTTTCGCTCGATCGTCAGTGTCAGATAACGCTCCTGCTCGATCCCCTGTCTGCCCTCTCGGATCTTATCCTCAATGATCTCATTGTAGATCCTGCGGAATTTGTCGAACTCATCATACTGATACTGTAATAAAATCTCTTCTCGAAGATTCTGCATATCTTTATTCTTGTTGTTCACAGTGATCTTAAAGTTACAATCCAGTGAATTTAAGAACTTGCAGTATCGCTCAAAAATGTCAATCTGCTCCTCCTCATTCGTGGTGGTATAGTTAATGTCCCGGAAACGGTAACATTTGCTGAAGTGATTTCTGCTCACTTCAAAAATTCCATTCTCCGCTACCTTCATAATCTCTATTGTTTCCTGAATGGATTTGGGAGTCTTATATAATGGCACACTCGCCTTTTTTAACTCCTTAAATCCGTCTGCAAATAATCCCATCTGCATCTCCTCCTATCTCAAATACTTGTACCAATAAGCAGCCGCACCCACTGCAGCGATAAACACTGCCATCAGTATCATCATCAAAATCATCTTTTTCTGTGCTTTCTTAAAATCCCCCTTGTTATCCGTGCTGCCGGCTTTCTTCTGCTTTCCCTTCTCCGCCTGATCTGACGAAAAATCTGACATTTGCCCTTCCGTGGAAATATAAGTCAGCGTCCGATTGCCAAAAGCAAAGTGCAGCTTTAACTTCATCATTTCCACAAAAGTCATGCCGTTGTAGGAATAAAATCCGGTCAATGCAATCGGTGCAACCACCGGAATTGCAATGTAAGCACTGGTTGTCAGCCCCACATACGGATAAGTAAGAAGCACGATCCCACCTCCTACGATCAGGGAAATAATAGAAAAAATCAGTTGTCTGGCGGTAAGACCAAGAACAACTGATTCCCTGTAATTATCAATATTCTTATTTACTTCAATAACCATGCTAACGCCCTCCTCTGTCCTGTTCTCTTTCTTCTGTTTTCCCTTCTCCCAGACCATTGATCTGTTCGTAGCAACGCATTCCATCCGGATCAATTTCTCTGAGCCTGTCCGGATCAAAGGTATAAAGCGGATATTCATGATAACCACTGACTGCCGTGAATCCGGAGAACTCTCCAAGCTCATTGTCTTTTATAAACTCCTCAGCCGTTGACAGGTTGTTGGTATCCACATACGCACAATATTCCGGACAGGGTGCGTCAATGTTTACCGTCAGATTGGCAAACATATCCGGTCCTTCATTCAGCCCAATATACAGCCGGTTATTGTTCATATACCCCCTCACTGTTGCTGTCAAAGAAACCTCTCCTGTAAAATCACTGTTATATTTCATAATCTCTGGCATATTTCTCATCCTTTCCTATAATCCCAGTGCCTTACTGGTTAAACTCTGTGCTCCTTTCACACTTCCCACGGTAAGTGCCACCGTAAAAGTCATTTCACACAAATAAATCAATGTTTTCGTCCAGTCTGCATAATCTCCGGCAAAACTCGGCAGCCCCGCATTGATAAATGCATTGCATACCACGATCGCCAATGCCATCGTCACTGCCTCAAAACATACCGACAGAAAATACTTGCAGTATGTCGCACAGGTATGTGCCACCACTCGGTTTCCGCTCATCGTTGAAAATGCGATAGAACCAAGAGGCACGATCACAAGCAGCTTTAAGAAGCGGAAATATACCGTGTAGATCAAAAAGAAGCCGCAGATGATCACAATGATGGATAACAGTGATGCTAAGATCAGCATGATCAGACTTTCTCCAAAACCAAGATTCTTGATCACATCTGCCTGCTCTGTGGCAACCTTCAGCTCTATTCTGTCCCCCTCGGCAATGAGTCCTACCAATGCTCCCACCGACTGGAAAAACGCTTTCATGATCGTGACATTATTGGCTACCAGATATTCCGCAAGTCCAAGCCGGATCAAAATACGAAGGATTACTTCAAACCGCATCTCCTCCCGTATTTCGATGCTCTCCGAACAAAAGCCGATTACAAAGAATAGCACCACCAAAGAGGAGCCTACTGCCACAAAGACCGGCTCCAGTCCTTCAATGACATCCCACGGTTTCCCGTCCTTAAAGGCAGTAGGGGACTGACCAAGAAGTGCAAATACGAGGGATACCTGATTATTCCAGAATGCGAAGATCACATTCAGAAGATCTAAGATCTTATCCCCCAGCTTAAAAATGTCCATGTCATTTCACCTCTCTCTTTCTTAGAATCCAAGAAATGTCAGCACAGACGAAATGCCCGCCATCATAACTCCAGCTACGATTCCTTTCAGTGCAGAATTCATCGTAGAAGAATCCTGCTGTTGATATGCCTGTGCAAACTCCATCACATTCTTCGCCAGAATAATGACACCAACAGCTCCGATCACAGCAATGATCAGAGTCTTTAAGTTATCTAATGGCTTTGTCACGGCTGCAGTACCGCCCCCGTCTCCTCCGGCGGCATAAACTTTTGTAGATACACTTGCCATCGTCATTATGGTTGCTGCCATTGCCGGCAGAAGCACTCTCTTTCCAAATCGTTTCATCTTATTTCTCATAGTCGAAAATCTCCTTTCCAAATAAAAACGGAGACAAAAAATGGATAGAGTTCATCTATCCGGCTTGTCTCCACCGAATGGATCAACTCCATCCACTTATCTTTCTTATATCTGATCGGGGATACCCCGTTATTACATAAAATCAGGCTTTCCCTGATGCGTCTGCATATCCATCACTCCTCTCTAACACATCACTGTGCACTTTCGTACTGTCTGCGAATTTCCATCATCCTTGCGATCGGTGTATCCGGATAGAAATATGAAAGAATGATATCCTTTGGCACACGCACATCCATTGCTCTCTGTAACTCTGCTTTCTGTTCCTTCGTAAAAGACATATGCAACAGACGGTATGGAATGTTATTGGATGCTTCTTCCTTTTCATCCTGTGCATACATAAGTTCCTTCGCCTGTTCCTCATGAAATTCCTCTACAGTCTGTGCTTCATCCATATCCATAAACCGTTTCTTTAGATCCACCTGCCCAAGCAGTAAGAATTCCTCATAGGACAGCTTATCAATATATACCTGTTCCCCCTTTTTCTGCAGTTCCTCATAATAGGATAACGCCTTACCATTTAAGATGGTAAATGCCGGTTCTGTAACAGAATCTTCCGACACACTGTTTCTTATATGCACATACGGCTCTCCCTCACCATCTGCACTCTGCGCAAACATTGGATGTCCGAACGGGCTAAACTTATCATCAAGGATCGGATCAAATCCACGGATAAAGATCAGACACTTTTTATTGTCCATCTTGCGTACTTCATCCGGCATCATAATCTCTCTTCCAAGGACATCATAATTTCTGGAAGAACTGCCTTGCCGTCCTCTCGTTTCACCACTGGATTTCTTATCAATCGTAGACTTTCCAAGCAGTTTTGAGATATATTCATGGGTACTCTGCTCATTTCCTCCTAAATACACCAGCGTATCACAGTTGCCGGGAATCGTTTCCCAAGTATCCTTAAACAACGCTTTTAGCTGTGCTAAATTCTGAATGATGATCACGGAAGAAATCTCTCTGGACCGCATCGTAGAAAGCAGGGAACAATAATCATCCGGCAGGGCAACATTTGCAAATTCATCCAGCATAAATGTGACATGGATTGGAAGTCTGCCGCCACAGTTAAAGTCCGCCTGAAAATACAGTTCCTGAAAGATCTGTGTATATAACATACCGATAATAAAATTATAGGTTTTATCCGAATCCGGGATCACACAAAACAGTGCTGTTTTCGTTTTCGCGTCCCCATTTACTCCTACACCAAGCTCTGCCAGATTAAGCTCATCCTTCGATAACAGGCGAAGAACCTGCTTATTCTCCAATGTTGCCAGTCTGGAATTGGCACTGATAATAATAGAACGAACCGTATCTCCGGCACCACGCATACACTTGTTATACTGCTTAACCGCCGGATGATTTAATCCAAGCGGACTGCTTTCCTCCAGAAATTTCATCCGGACATCAAGTGGCGATGGCTTCCCTTTTTCGGTCACTTCCGCTTCTCCCATCAGCTTTAATACAGCAGCAAAATTTCTTTTTTCCGGCTTTTCCTCCAGCCAGACATAATAAAAGAGAGCTTGTAAAAATAAGCCCTCTGCCTTTTCCCAGAAAGGATCGCTCGGAGTCGATCCCTTTGGTGTCGTATTACTCATAATATTTGTGATCAACTTGACCACATCCGTTTCTTCCCTGATATAAGAGAATGGATTGTAACAATCCGACTTGTCCATCTCCAACAGGTTGATCACTTTTACATTGTAACCATTCGCTTTTAACATTGCTCCCGTACTGCGAAGGATCTCTCCTTTTGGATCGGTAATAATAAAAGAACTGTTCATCTGCATCAGGTTCGGCTTTACCTCATAGAAGGTTTTTCCTGCTCCGGAACCACCGATGATCAGCATATTGTTATTCAGCTTTGTTTGTCTGGTGTTCAGACTCATACGCACATTCTGACTTAGGATACGGTTATTCGTCTCCTCTTTATCCGCTAATACCTTATTAACCTGTTTCACATTTGCCAGTTTGGAAGTACCAAATTCCTTTCCGGGCATATAATTTCGCTGACTGGTATAATACATCACCACACCAATCGCATAAACAACCAGTGCATAGCCTATCATGCGGAATGTGTACTCATTAAAATAATCCTTTAAGGGATAGGCACATACCATCTCGAACCGTTCCAGGAAAGCATTAAACTCAATGCCCTCCCTCCATGCTCCTGCCACAAGATAACCTAGATAGGAGGCAAGCACAGCTCCAAGCACGATCAGCAAAATATTCGGTTTCTTCTTTGTTGTCTGCATGACTATCTCCTCCTCACTTCACTGTGGGTACGGACCACATTCTTATCCGATGACTGCTTCACCTTCTGATATCTTTCTCTGACCGTCCGCTCCACCCGGTCATAATGCTTGGCATACAAATCTTCTCCCTTCATGGTATAAAGGACACGGTTATCCTCGGAATAGATCTTATAATCCTTTCCCTTATCCAGATAAGTAAGAAGCGTCTTTCCATTGTGAATTTCCATAATGTCCTCTTTTCTGATCCAGATATAACCCACATTGCTGCCATACATCCCCGGTACTCTGGTTTTCACCGCATGGTCATTCTCCGCAGCGATCAACTGCTTCGTGATCGTAATGTCCGTCAGTGCCGTATTCTTTGCCGCAGCAATCTGACGCATCCGGTTTGATAATTCCCGGTATCTGTTGATCCTCTTCTCAAAAGACTCCTGATCCATCACCACCGGATAATTTCCCTGTCCGTCCGGTTCCGACACAACACCAATCGTCTTTAACTTATGGAGCACATCTTCAGCCTGCTTGGATTCCATCTGGAAATCATTCTGAATATCCTCCACACGGATCGCCTTTTTCTCCATAGCATAGTGACCAACCTTTTCGATCAGCCCGTCAAGGATTGGTTCAGTTACATCCGTGTGGAGACTCTTTTTTCCCTTTTTTTCTTTCTCCAGAAAATCAAGAAGCTGATTCAACTGCTCCTCGTTGCCATTCTTCAGATATTCGTCCATATCAAACATACGACCGTTCTTTAACTTCTGGCAGATCATACGAAGTCTCGGTGCCGCTTCACTATGAAAAAGCACCTCCGTGATCCCATCCTTTCGATCTGCATCCGGCATCACAGAATATAAAATGCCGTATTTCTTTGCCAACTTCTGAAACTTTTTTAAGTCCTCATCCGCAAAGGTAAGTACCTGTATGTCTCCACCTTTTTCCAGCAATCCCTTCAGATTGGTCTTACCCATCGTCTTTTCATGTTCCAAAAGACCGATCAGAAGATTCACGGCTTTCTGCATCATCTCAATGGAGCCGCTTCCCACTTTCATGGCAATCTCAATCGTATCGTAGCCGACACGGATAATCTGTACTGCATCACTTATCTCCGACATCCACGATCCTCCTCTCTCACTTCATAGGCATGGTTTTCAGCCACTGCCATCTCTTCCTGCCTTCTTGTTTCGGCTGTTTCACGAAGTTTCTCACGAATTGCCTGTTCATCCATCTTTGATAACTCCGATGTACTGACCGTGATTCCCTTCTTAGCAAGAAGTTCTGTGATCCTCTGCAATGCTTTCTTTTCTACGTCTCGGTAGATAATGATCGCATTCAAAAGATTTTCCAACTTTTCCTCAATTACCTGTTCTTCTCTCGACATCAATTACCGCCTCCTACTGGTACATCTTATCTGCAAGCAGGATCTGAATCGCCTGCGCCATCTCTTCCACATCAAAGCCACTGTTTATGATGTCCGACACTTCCGTATCCGTAAGACCGGACTCAATCGCTACCTGAATCTGTTCCATCTGGCTTTTGGAAAGGTCTGCTTCTTTCATCTGCTGGATCAGATTATATTTGGCTTTACTGCGAAAACACTTCTTCCCGGCAAGGGCTAACAGATGCTCCGATCCTTTCTTACGGATGTGTTCTATCTGCACGATCTGTGTTCCCCCATAACGGTTTGGAACAACCGCCTGATAACCAGCCTGCCATCCTGGTGTCTTTTTCTTTTCTTCTGCTACGCCCTCATTCACAGGCACCGTCCGCTCCACATCCTCCACAGACTGCGTCTGATAAGTCTGGTTCAAAAGTTGTCGCTCCAACTCTCTGCTATCCCTTTCTTGGATCTGTTTTTCCAGTTCTCCGATCGTCCGCTTCATCTCTTCCATCTCCTTTCGCAGATTTCGTGATTCCCGCAAAGCATCGTCTCTCTCATCAAGGATCTGGTTTTTCTGCTTCCGGTACTCATCCATTTCCTTATCCATACTTTCACGAAGTTTAGAAACCGACTGATTCTCCTCCTGCATCTGCTCCAGTTTTCTGGTAAGCTCTGCTTTTGTTTTCATCAGTTTGTTGAGCTGATCCTGCTGTGTGGAAAGTTCTGCTTCTTTATGCTCCAGCTTTCCTTCATACTCCTTGCGGATGCTCTCCTCATCCACCGACTCAGTTTTTGGCATCTCATCCAGCTTTTTACTGACCTTCTCAATCAGCTCCGCATTCTGCGATAAAGCCGATAACTGCTCACTGATCGAATCAAGCACCTCTTTTACCTTTTCGTTTTCCTCCGGCACCACCTGCTTTGCTTCTGCCAGACTATCCTTTACTGCCTGAAGCGCCTTACTGATTGCATGCGCTTTCATATCCGAAGTAACATTCTTCTCGATCACATCCACGGGAACCTCTGACGTGAAACGCAGGATTGTCTTAATCTGCTCTGCACTGTATCCTCCCTCTGCCAGATGTCTCACAAAATCTTCATTAACATCATTCCTCAGTGCCTGTGACAACTGCTCTGCCTGTCCGGCAGAAAGCTTTACATCCATATAGATTGATACCTGCTTAAATGGCATTCCGTATTCTGCCATGTCATTTCTGGCAAGCTCGATCATTTCCTTGGAAAATCCCTGTGAACGCCATTTCTTAATGGCACTGCTGACATCAAATTCACTAGGACTTTTTAATACCTCATTCTCCATATTCTGTACCATCCTTTCCATAAAAAAAGACAACCTACCGTTTTGGCTGTCTGGTTTCTCTTTCTCTATTCTCAATCATCTTCTGCTCTCGCTGTTTTTCCATGCGATCCGTTAATTCTGTGATCATCTTTTCTGCAATTACTCGCCTTCGATGTACTGCCTGCCGCTTCTCATAATTCTCAGCGATCCGGTTATGGATTCCGTTCTGGATCATGTCTACCTGCTCTTTCGTATATCCCTGTTCTTTTAGTTTCTCCTTCAGGGATTCATAAGCATGATATTCCTTCTCAAAGAACTCATCCCCTTCCAGATAACTATGGTACGCAGGCTGTAACTGCTCCATCTCCTCTGCTGTCCGAAATAATCCTGAAAACCGCTTTTCTTCTTTACTAAGACTGCGCCGTTCCCGTCTGCTTTCTGCCTCTTTTTCCTTTAGGTTGCTGCAGGCAGCCACCAGTTCCGGCAATGTATGAATCTCATTCTCTACCAGAAACATATACTGCTCATGACATTCATTCAGCTTCCGGATCTCATTCTTATACTGCCAAGCCTTGCTGTAAGGAAGCCGTTTCAATTTACGAATCCTGCATACCTTCGCATAGTAGGTTTTCTGTATTCCGGTGAGCTTTGTTCTCGGCAAAAACTCATCTTCCGCAACCGTAAGAAGCCCTTTCTCTGATCTGTTTGCATAGGATTTCAGATCTTCCAAAGCGATTCTCTGTTCAATCCTATCCTCCGTATATTCCTCCCCCAGAGATTTACATCTGCAGTACCGCTGCATCCCCGGTGGTTTTACGGCAAGATATTTATTCTGTTTGATCTCGTATCCCATCTCTTTTAACATATCAAGAAATTCTTCCATATCATCGGACTGCAGGATACACGCATCAAGATCCCGCCGGATCATATCTCTCCAGATCAGCTTACCATCCCGAAACTCGTTCCAGTCCTTGTAATACTCATTCTTATGCTGCCCTGCCATTTCAATCTCCATCGTGGCAAGACCATATTCCTCACACAAACGGTTTGTGATCGGCTGGATCACCTTTGCCCAGTCTCCCTTTTCATAGCGGTACTTTCTTCCGGTAATACCATTCACGCTGTTAAAAATAATGTGTCCGTGTGTATGTGCCGTATTATCATGCACCGCATAGATTGCTTCATAACCTTGACCAAGATATTCTTCTGCAAATTTTCGGATGATCTCGAAAGCAGTCCCTGGTTCCACATCTTCTTCCTCAAAAGAAATGATGATGTGATACCCCTGCCTTTTATCTGTCTTTCCAAACTTCTGCTTTGTTGCAAGCATCTGGTCAAATGCCTTTTCCGGCTGACAGTTAATCCCCGTTACATAACGCATATTTTGCGTCTTGTTCGGATCTATAATATAAGTAATCGCCGTCTGCAAATGCCTCCCGGCAAACTTTCTCCCACAGTCATTGATCGTAAGAATCTTAGTGATAGCCACAGTCGTCCACCACCTTTGCCAGCGTTTCGTTCAAACGCCGCATATAGGCAATGAGTCTTTCCTTATCCGCAGTACGATACAGATTAGAGTTATTATTAAACACAATCTCATTGATGTTGACTCCGATCCGGTTGACCTCATTGATCAACACCTTGATTCCACCACGGATCTCCGGATAATCACTGGGCTGCTGTGTGATCAGCAAGCGGAAATAATCGGATTCTGTCATTCCCGCTTCTTCTGCCTTTTTACGAAAAGCAGCGGCATCATCTGTCGTCAGACGATAATGCTTTACCACATCTTTCGCCATCAGCGCTTCCTCCCTTCTTCCCTATGTGCTGCATCCTGATACTTCATATCTTCATGGACCGCCAATGCTTCTGGCATCTGTCCTCCCGCCTGCCCGATCATGGCTCTCGCAACATTTCTCACATCACGACCATAAATTGTCTGGGCAAACATTTGATTCAATGCCGTCTCATCTTCCTTCAGTGCATCATAGGTAAACTTATATTCACAATATTCCGCAAAATCTTTCGGATGATCGACAACCGCCCTTGCTTCCTCTAACTGTTCATAATTCCATTCACAGACCAGATCAATTACCTCATCCATGGTATAAGGAACACGCTGACCGTTTTCTTCTGAAATATCCACACGCATCAGCTTTCCATCATCCAATGTGAGCATAAAATCATGCCCCTGCATATAGCCAAGGATCACTTGTGCATCCTCTTTGGAAAGTTTGATCTCTGACTGCAGTGCGTTGATCGTGATCAAAAGCTCCGACGGTTGTTTGATCTCATATACATCGCTCATCTTCCGGTACACCTCCTTTTCTTTATCCGTGCCAACTTTCAGGTTACATTTCCCTGAGAGTTCGGAAACCACGCCTTTGTGGTTTCGCCAGATACGCATTTTGTATCACAAAATGCCAGCAAAAAAAGATTTTGGCTGTCTGGTTAGGGGAGGTCTCCGCTTCCGCTCCGGTCCGCACTAAACAGATGTCCACCGGACATCTAGTGCCCCCTAAAACCCCCATATTTCTCACGAAAGGTTCCAAATGATATAGGAAATGCTATCAAAATCCCCAAAATATATAGAATCTGATAGCATTTTTCCTTAAAAGATATAATAAGTGATAGCATTCTCATCACCCGGATTTGTTCGTGATATAGTTTTTAATAGCAAAATCCAAAAAATATATAGTTTCTGCTATCAGCTTTCCTCAAAATATATAACTTTTGATAGCACACATTCTTCCTGTTTCCGGCAGATATATAGTTTTTGCTATCTTTTTTCAAAAATGATATAGAAAGTGCTATCATTTGAAGCGTTTTTCTATAGGATTTGATAGCATCTTACTTTTCCGCTCAGAAACAAGCCATTCATTCACATCCTTATATTTGGATGGGACAATTCCACCCGATACTAAATATCCCAGCTCTTTGTACTTTTCCATCATCTGCTGTTCTGCCTTCTGTCCTGCTTCATCATTATCCAGGCAAAAACTGATCCTACGGATATCCGGATAATCTTTCAGATACCTGTCCAAAGGAACATCTGCAACCATTCCAAGTGCAAGCAGGTCACATTGCTTATCCGGATAGATCGTCATATAGCTTAAAAGATCAATCGCAGCTTCAAACACCACGATCTCAATACAAGCCTCCCGGTGTAAATGAAATCCATACTGTTTGTCGTTGCCCTCCACATCACACTTAAAGCTCTTGCCATTCCGGTCAAACACCCCTCGCATACTGGCAAACTTTGGAGTACCGCTTGCATCCGTTCCCACAAATACCACATTGTGATAATTCTTTGCTTCATAAAGGATGCCAGCATTCACAAAATGATCTACCACCTCTTTAGCAATTTCTCTCTGATTCACCAGATAGTCATATAGATAAGCATTACTCCCGGCATACTCAGGAAGTACAAACTCTTTTCTTTCCTCTGCTGCAATCCCGTTTGGTAAGATAACACCTTGCAATGTTCCCTTTGATTCCAGTCTTTTGTATCCGGTAAAATCAAGGAGCCAGAACACGGCTTCTTTTACATCCATTCCTGCAAATACCCGTAAAAAATCAATCTGGCTTCCGCCATTCTCTCCTTTCTCATACCTTCTGGACCATCGAAACCAATGTGTCCGGTTATAGATCCGGATGGAATCCATTTCCTTTAAGGTGTGGTACTTTCCGATCCGCCGAACGGTATATCCCAGATGAGATGCCACAGCACATAAGTCTACCGACTTTGCAATCCTAAGTTCTTCCTCCGTGAATCTCATGAGCATCTTCTCCTTTCTCCGCAACAAGCTGTTCATTCCAGTCCATGAAATGATAATCCTCTGCCAGATGAATACATGGATTCTTCATAATGCCCTTTTCCCGAAAGCTGAAATATTCCTTATTATCGCCTCCCACGATGATATGGTCCATCAATGGAATCCCGACAAGACCGGTTACCTTCTGCATCCGATCCGTTAGACGAATATCATCCTTGGATGGTGTCAGATCACCGGAAGGGTGATTATGCACCATGATCAATCTGGCAGCGTTTGATAAAATACTGGCTTTGAGCATGTCTCGCGGATTTACTACGGAATAATCGAGTGTACCGGCACTGACAAAACTGCAGTTGATCGGTGTACCATCTGCTTTTAAGTTAATGACGCAGACCAGCTCCCGATCCATATCACAAAGCACCTCACCAACCAGATGAACGGCAGCCTGCGGGCTGTTAAGCTTCTGGTCCGAATAAATGGGAGCATCTCTTACAAGCCGGATACTTACCACATCCAGCTTAAAAGCATCACGACTCATCCTCTGTCACCTCTTCTTTCGGAAACTCTACCGTCACCACTGTATCTTCCGGCTGACTCTGTAACAGTTTCTTTAATTCCTCTATACTGTATCCACTCTGATCTGACATCGTCTGCCTCCTATCTCGCCGGTCCTTCCTTTTCATAGATCATCGGCGGCTCTGCAATAACACCGTCTAACCCCTTTTCCGGCACATCTGTGGCAAGCTCCAGCTTTCTGAGATCCTTATCATAGTGGTATACATTATTGGACAGTCGCTCATCCAAGGTAACAGCAGTCATATTGACATCGTGAACCATTTGCGCCAAATACTCCGGAGCTCCCATCTCTACAGATACTGCGATGGTTTCATGGATAGAGGAAGGGAGCAAATACAGATCCGTTCCTATCTGCTCTGCCAGTTTATGAAGGTTTTCCTCATATAACATGGATGCCGCTCCATTTATTCCCATCTCATTCGTGATCACCCACAAGTTTTTCTCCGGAGGTATCTCATCAAACACTCCCATAGATTCTAGCAATTCTTGTGGCATTCCATCTTCGACTGCCAGATCTGCCATCACTTCCTGCATTGACTTTACTCTTGGTGGGCAGATACGCTTTGTATTCTCCACCGCATGCTGAAATAACTCTTCCTCAGTAAATCCACGAGCAGCTGCAAAATCATTGGTAATGATCATACTCTGCATTCCATCCTGATCCACACATACTACCCATCGGTAGATCACAGACAGATCCTGAAAGCTTCTGTTGGGAACCTCCTTTAAGAGTTCCTCATTCTGTGTGGAATTGACTAAACAAAGGACCACATTATCCTGAATCTTGTCAGCATCAAGCACCGGATTTACTTTGCTCATCTCTTTCGTAGCTTCCACAACCGCATCTGCTACTTCCGCCAAAGTCGTCTGGATATCCTCATTCTGCTGATAATGCTCATACATCTCCTCCAGATAAATGTTAGGCGCTTTATTGTGATCCGGCAGCATTACCGTTAATGCATGTAATGTCCGATTTACTTTTGGTACTGCGTGCACAGATACGGATGCCTCTTTATATTCTGCCGGAAGTGAATGTAAGATATTATCTTTCACTACTTCCTGAAACATATTAAAATCCATCATATAATTATCATTCCTTTCTCAAATAAACAGGAGAGGTTATTTTCATAGCCTCTCCCTAAACAATGCATATGAAGTTTTATCAAACTTTTCTTCTTTTCCTTCTACGGTTCAGATAAATACCCGCACCGATCAGGAATCCTCCTGCTACACCAAACAGCCAAGGCTTATAATCTCCACCGGTCTGCGGAAGTTTCGGCTTCTCCGGCTTATTCTTCAGCTTCAGTGTATAAACCACATTCTCCACAGCACTGTCATCATACTGAAGCAGCACTTCGTGCGGTGTCGTGTCGATCACATACCCTTTCGCAGCCTTTGTCTCTACGACATAATAAGGAATATCTTTCTCGAAGTTCCCCTCTTCATCGTAAGTGCCGATATCAAGCAGATCGGTTTTAGCATATCCCTTTTTGTCTGTGATAAGTTTTGCAAGCACTTTTCCATCTTTATTACGAAGTTCAAACTCTACTCCCTTGATCGGAGACTTTGTCTTACTGTCCGTTTTATAGATTTCAACCGCTCCCTTCACTCTCTCATCAGACATTGCAACCTTTTGGATCTCCCCGGTTTCTTCTACCGTAAATTCCACCTCATTGGCGATCAGATAACCATATGGAGAAGCGGTTTCCTTCAAGGTGTAATCCCCTGCAGGAATTGCTTCTAACTGGTGCGGTTTTCCATCGGTTACCCAGGATGCATATACCTCGCCATCGGAGTCAATCACCTCTAAAGTTGCACCTTTTAACTCTTTTCCGGTTGTAATGTCCGTTTTAGATACTTCTACAATGATCGGTGTCTCTTCAACCGTGATCTCTTTTTCAAGAACTGCCGTCAAATGATCTTTATAGGTAAAGTCCACATCGTAGACCGTATCATCCATCACATAGCCTTCCGGAGATTCCACTTCTTTTACATAGTAGTTTGCCAGAGGAAGATCTGCTGCAAAGATTGCCTGTCCGCTGGCAGTAGTCACTGCAGTATCCACCATTGTGTCTGCCTTTACCGCAACTTCACCGTTTACATCAAGAATGTCCTCCTTCGCAAACACACCATAAGTTGCACCCTCTACCGGATTCTTTGTCACACCATCTGTTTTGATCACACTGAGTTTTGTCTTTACTCTCTCATTCACAAAATCAGCATTTCCATAAACCACATCGGTATGGTCATCCTTATAAGTGAGCTCTACCGGGAATGGCTCCTCGCAAAGCACAAATCCCTTTGGTGCTTCGATCTCAACTACCTGATACTTGCCAAGCGGAATATCCTCCATAGATGCTTCCCCGTTCTCATCGGTAGTCAGCGTGGCAACAACCGCTCCTGCAGATGCCGGAACACCATTGATCATTTCCAGTGTGCGTTTTCCGCTCTCATCTTTCTGATGATCCGGTGTGTAAATATCCTCTGCTGCGATCAACTGGAATACAGCCCCCGCAAGATTCTGTTCCTCATAGATAAAATCAAGACTTCGATCCTCTTGATCAATGGCACTCATAATACGGTCAACGATCGTATCATACTCTGTACCGGTAAGTACCTCACCGGCTTTGGTAATACTGATACTTCCCTTTACCGGAGTATCTTGAATCACAACTTCGATCACAGGATCACCATCACTGTCCTCTTCCACCTTTACGGCTCCATCCTTTTCCACCACGAAAGGAAACTCTTCCTCGGAAATCAGATAGCCATTCGGAGCAGTGATCTCTTCCACCTGATAATTGCCATATTTCAGTTTCAATGGAGTGGTGATCGTTCCGGAATCATCGGTTGTAAATTCACTCACTTTATCCTTTCCAACCTTCTGTTCCACATACTCATCGGTATCTGTATTCCTGATCTTGAACGTAACACCGGAAAGACAGATCGTGTTGCCACTTTCTGCATCCTTTTTCACCATCCGGATATATGCCTTAAATGGTGCATCGTTTAAGATCCGGTATCTCTGCGGAGTTCTGGAATCCTCAGTCACCTCCACTGTAAAGTCATCCGTCTTATACAGATTGTGAGGTACTTTCGTCTCCTTCACAAGATATGTTCCATATGGAAGTTCCTTAGAGCAGGCATAGCCTTTCTCATCTGTAACCAGAGTATCATAGACCTTAGCCGCATCCCATCCCACCTTATCAATCTCAGACTGAAGTTTCACGGTAAATTCTGCACCTTCCACATAATCCGTCTCCGTATCATCCCCATCGGTTGATACTTTGATGATCTCAAATGGCTGCTTCTTTACTGTTTCCACCACATGACGGGTAACAGAAATGTTCTGGTGAGTATTCGGTTCTTTGGAATAGTCAACCTCATACTTTGTTTCATCAAGCAGATATCCTTCACTTGGCTCGATCTCCTGAATATAATATTGCCCATAATAGAGATTTCCAAAGTTAAAATTTCCTGCTTCATCTGTCTTCACTGTTGCAAGAAGTGTTCCTGCATTTGCCGGTGTTCCGGTACTGTAAAAATCTGTCCCCACAGTCGATGTGATGTTATCGTTTCCGGCATAGGATACGATCCCTCTGCCATCCGGATAATTCACAGTTTCCAATGCATACAGTCCATAGGTTGCACCGGAAAGTCTGGCATCCCCCTGTGGATCAGAAGTTTCTTTGTCTTTCTTATCAACGGATACATCACAGCGGATCGGTGTATTGGTCATTTCCACCGTATCGAATGAACCATAATCCGGCTTTACTTCCCATACCTTTCCATCATCACGGTATCCATCCGGGACAACCACCTCTTTCACATAATACACATCCTGCTGTTTCACAAACTTCTCAGATGCCGCTCCGTCCAGATCTTCATCATAATAAAATACCGGTACTTCTGCTCCGGTATCACCATTCATCAATACCCTCTGCGTGCAGGCAGCATCTTTAAACACGGCAAAACCGGCACCTTTGACAACATTACCGGACTCAGAATCCGTTTTCTGCACGAGAACTCCTACCGTTTCCGGCGTCTCCTTTGCCTCAAAAGTTTTTCCGGCTTTTGTAACCTTTCCACTCTCATCATACTGTGTAAAATACTCCAGACCGATTTCATACACGTTTTCATCCACCTGATAACCATCCGGAGCTTTTACTTCCTTCAGGTAATACTTAGATTCTGTCAACACCTCAACACCGGATGCTGCTAAACCATCTGAATTGGTAACATTCAGTTTACACAACAGATCCGTGCAGGCACTATCCTCATAAAGATAATACTTTGCTCCCGCTACCGGAGTTCCTTTGTAAGAATCTGTCTTATGAAGCTGAAAACTTCCCAGCTTGTAGTTTGATGTTACTTTAACTGTCGCTTCATCCGATTTCTGATCTATAAACTCCTCCAAAAATGTGATCTTCTGCTGAGACACAACGGTCGGTGTCCATTTGGAACCACCCTTTTCATCACTGTATGCTTTTGCCCTTACTTTAATGGTGCTGTCATTCTTCGTGATCTTATCCATCGCCGTCTGATTACAGTACAGATAAAAATTGGATGACGCCTTTGATACATCCGTCTGTGCCACACAGATATCATACTTCTTCAGATCATTTTCATCATCAATCTTTGATGCATCCGTTTTGATCTCGCCTGTGGTAAGACCTGCCGGAGCACCGCTGATCGTGTATTTGATGTTTTTGATCGTGCCCTGCTTCGTGCGGACGAACTTCTCCTTACTGCGGTATAACCCGTCAGCCACCTTTTCCCATTTACTCTTCGCCGGAGAAATAGAATAGCTGATCGACTTGGTAAGTCCGTTGTCATTGTAATCATCTGTGCTGTATTTCTTTGCATCCGTTACCAATGCAGAAATCTTTGCATATGTTCCGGTATTGCCTTTACCATAATAACTGAGCTTTACCTCACCATTCAGCACATGGATCGCTGCACCGGTAATAAAGTAATCTTCTGTCGCATGTCCGGAAGAATACTTGCTGTTGTGACAGGTTTTATTTAACTCTCTCACACCGTTCACCAGACAATAGGTGATCTCTGGCTTCACTTTCTTCGTACTGCTGGATTTGCTCACTGTTCCGTTTGTTGTCTTTTTATTCAGATCCAGACAATAAACAGAGTGGTGGTAATAATCCCCGGACTCCGAAATATATTTAACCCCCATGGAACGACCACAAAACTTTGCATAACCGGAAAATCCCACTTTCATGGAATCTTTACCATCTTTCGTTCCTGTTGCCGGTGCTGCCTTCAGCATGGCAGCCGGTGCTCTCTGAATGGATAATCCCTTTACGATCTGCGTATCAAGGTCAATATATTCCGTATCTTCACTTCCGGGGGCAGGCTCCTCGTCATCAGCAGTTTCCGTAGTATCCTCTGTCGGAGCTGCTTCTGTGTTATCTGTCTGCTCCGTAGTGATTTCTTTCACCGCGATGGTTCTATGCACCAGATAGGCATCCTTCCCGCTGACAGGTTCAACCTTATAGTAAGTATCATAATCACCCTGCTTGTCTGCATCAAAACTTCCCTGATCCGGATAATAGCTTACTGTCACTTTTTCCTGCTCATAATCGATTCCTTCCATATCATTCTCAATATCAAATCCATAGCCGGCGGCGATCACAATATCACCAGCCGTTACCACTTCATCTTCATCAAGATCAGCACGGGCATCGGCATCATACACTGCAAGCGTCTTTGTATCCTTCTCCTCATCGGAACCGGAAGCAAATACATTACTGCTTGGAAGCGCAGCTCCAACCGTAAGAACCGCAGCCATCATCATCGCAACTGCTCGCTTAAAAATCTTCTTATTCATTCGCTGTTCCTCACTTTCTGAAATATTCTCTGTGCGAATCATAATTCCCGCCGTCCACCAGAGATTGTGAGGATTCTCCCCGACTCTCCGGCGAAAAAAAGGCACACCTTGCGGCATGCCTTTTACCCATCAAGTCGGTTCGCACAACCAACTTCCCTTATTCCATTGTAATATAATCAATCAGCCGTTTTCCTGTTATGGCTTCTATATAAAGAATCATTCTGATCATCTTCATCATGGCTGTCACCTCCTCTCCATTCGTCCACAACTAAGAATCAATAACATAACCTTCAGAATGTTACAGCTAATAAGAAAAATGATCTTAAGGATCTCCAAAACTGCAAGCAGTAAATGCAATCCCAGCCATGCACCTCCCTTTATCACCGATAAAAGAAAAACCATTATTGTACTGATCACTCTTCTTACCATAACCATCCCTCCGATCATGCCCATTTCATTACATTGTCTACCATTTCCTCTGTAACTTCATCTTCCTTTTTCGTTCCAGTTTCCTTTACCGTTTCCTTTTCAATAGGAGCACTCTGTACCACCGCTGGTTGTCGCACCATTGCAGTCATCATTGTGTCCGCTAAATGAACAACGAAATCCTGATACAGCTCCTTGCGAAGTTCTTCTCGTATCCGATTCTCCATGACCTCCAGTTCTTCACTCGTTACATATTTCTTTTTCTCATCCTCACCTGCAGTTTCCATCCCCTCCGACAACCTGCAGATATAAGATTCGATTGCTTCCATGATAAACTGTGTCTTGGATTTGTATAAATCTCTGTCCAGATTATTTAATATCCTCAATACCTTTACATGCTGCGGATTATCCGGACTAAAACGAAGGCAAAACTGTTCATACTGTTGGCGTCCCATTACAATCCCCCTATCCAGCTCGATGAATCACTCTCTCAAGATAAATCTTACCGAGATAATCAAAGCCTTTCGCATTTGCCCGGATATCTTCAATGTATCTGACATTTCTCTGCCGCATCTGTCCAAACCGTTTCATTACCGTTGCACCACCGCCCACAAAGATGATCGGTGTCAGATCCATGTTGTAACCAAGCTCTCTGATATAATTTGTGATCGTCTCACAATACTTGTGAAGTTCTTCCAGAATAATGTCCTTGTACTGATCCGGCAAATCGTCTGCTCCATTAAGCATGACCTGTTGAATGTCATACTCATCCACCTCTGAATTAAGCTTTCTGACACATTCCTTATTAATCTGTTGGATACAGGTAATAATACCGGAGTTCTTTGTCACACAAACCGATTCATCCGGACTTTGATTGATGATCGGCATCAGATCAACGGTCCATGAACCAATGTCAACAACAAGCACCTTTGCCGGAAACTCACTGATCTGACTGGCAACCGCTGCAAAGCACTGTGGATATACCGAAATCCGTTCAATCGTAATATGATACTGCTTTTTCTCATACTTAAATGTTACTTCCCGGTTCTGATCCAGATACTTGATAAATGCCTCTTTCTCTTTGCCAAAACGGGTAAGAGGAAGTCCCACTGCCCAGTAAACATTAGCAGTTCTCTTTCCAAGCCGGTCTAACTCTTTGGCTGTCGCAGCTAATGAAAGCAGATAATAATTTTCATCCTCCACCTTGCTGTCCTTGACCTTTAATCGCTCGCTTCCGACCTTATAATACTTTCCATCTTTCTCCAAGACGTTTTCAAACAATGCCGGCTCCGTGGTAATCTCACGAATCCCGGAAGTAAAAGTTTCATGTACTGTTTTCATATTTGACCAGCCGTGGTCAATAGCGATAACTACTGTATTTTTATCCATAATGATCCTCCTTTTCCTTAGCAAAACTATCATTTTTATTGTTCCAAGGTTCTTTTTCATTGGAGGCTTTCTTATTCCTCCCCAGTATTTTCTTCATACAAGGAAAACAATAATCTTGTTCCTGTCGGTACGGACAACCTTCGCAGTCTCTATCCCGCTGCTCCTTTTGATCCGACTTATCAGGCATCCTCTCTGTAAAACATTTTTGTGAGATACAACGACTATTATTTCCCCAAAAATACCTGCATTTCATACAATTTTGTATTTCATTATCCAAGCGATCCTGATATTCCACATCTATATGATGTGGTCTTTTTCCTGATCCTCTTTGAATGATTCCCATTTCCTACATCCTCCTGTAAACAATTCATTATTGAATGCTCTTTAAGCATGTAGGTACACATTTTTAATTCATCGTCCTTGTGTACTAAGGAATTACAATCATGTCACATTCGTGAGCACGAGGCTGAATTTATCAACCATCTCCTCTGCTGCCATTTCGAGGACCAGGAGATCCTATAATCTCCTTCATGCGTAATTATCATTCTGCCATGCCAAACATCATTATCTGCTCCATCTTCATCTCTCGATCCTTCGACTCTCATCGCAAATTATCACTGATTATTGTTATGATTACACACCAGAAATCTCCATGTTGTAATTGATGATATTCAATTGTCCACAGGTATTTTCAACCTGTAGCCATAGAATACACTCTTTGAAACAAATTGTATTGAACTTTAAAAGACCAATTCAGCCCTTTCTAGTTCTCTTTTGTGAACCTTTCGTATTTATTATACAGTTCCTTTTTGTGAACGTCAATATCTTTTTATATTTTTATTTCACATTTGTGAACTATTATGGTATTATAATTAAAATAAACGCTGAATAATGGGAGGTATATATGAACGCCGAAAGCATAGCCGACAAAATCAAAAGATATCGTAAAATAAATAATATGTCGCAGGAAGAACTAAGCACTCTCTCCGGCATCAATGTATCTACCATAAAGAAATACGAATGCGGATACCGTAATCCAAAACCAGAGCAGCTCGTCAAAATAGCAAATGCACTCAATGTTAGTGTTTTGGTATTCCTTTCCTTTGATCTCACTACTACCAGTGATATTCTTGCATTACTTATCAAATTAGCTGAAAACTCCGATTTGGAGATAGAATGTCAAAAAGATAACTCCGATAATTATGTAACAAACACGATTTCGTTGTCTTTTAAGGATCCTGTCATAAATCAAACCCTTGTAAGATATCTGAAATACAAAAAGGCATTGGAATCATCAGCAAACTCTTCTGCAGAATCTGCTTCTGATCTCCAACGCCAGTTAGATGAACTATTAATTTGTAAGAAATAAGTGACTGCAAGGATAATTTTTAAAGCTTCATTTCTTTTGGTTCCACAATTATCCATTCACCCTTTTTTCTTGATCCTTGCCGGTAAAGAATTCCTTTTTCCTGAAGAGTTTTCAAAATTCTTTGCACCTTCGAACGAGAATATTCTGTTTTTTCTACTATTATTTTTTGACTAATTCGAGAATCTTCCCTAATAAGCTCTAAAACCATTTTTTCATCTGATTTTAAAGCTTCATTTATTGATTCGTTTATTGATTCATTTCCATCTTTATTTCGATGTGCTGTTCTTTCATCAAAGCTATTTTTTAGTATAAGACGAACCGTATTGGCATAATCACTATACGTCGTAGCTTCCAAATTCCCCTCTAACAAAGGAATATACTTTTTCTGACCACTGCCATACATCCAACTTATCATGGCTCAAGCAAAACGCTCTGTCTGACAGTTTTTCCGGCATAACTTTCATTATTTGATCCTTATATTCAAACGGAATGACAATCATATACACATAATCAGCCAGCTTCACTTCATCTTTTACCTTAATTGGTAAAAAGCCATCGTGTACAGCCAGTGGATGCTTTTCTAAATCATCATACTTGAAATAAAATCGTACACCTGGCGTAAAGCCTGCACTCATCTCGTCTTGTGAAGGACTTCTTCCAAGTTTTCTCTCCATTACCAATCTGTCCCCAGCCTGACAGTTTCCCCATGAAAACATTACATAATGAAAAAAATCTGTCGGATCATTTGCTGCATTTCTATCTTCTTTCTGTAAAACAGTATCTGGAAGTTTCCTTGCATTTACGGCAGATAGTAAAGAACCACATTTCAAAATAGAAATTGCATTTTCTAAAGGTGCCGTATGACACACCAAATCTGTCATACAGCCCCCCCTTTCTTTACATGCTGTACATTCCCTTATAATTTCAGGTCTAGATACATTCTTATATTTGTCCAGATTAAGCATTTCTTTCTGAACATACTGTAAAATATCGTCCCTGTCAGCCTCTATTTCACATT
>ERZ773115.188-NODE-188-length-73651-cov-27.460256_pt1 | contig 73651 bp, 68 predicted proteins | sample MGYA00511116_ERZ773115 | MGnify/ENA primary metagenome ERZ773115 (study PRJEB29015, sample SAMEA2737869) | human gut metagenome | biome: human gut; feature: human-associated habitat; material: faeces | place: China | collected 2012 ... | reverse complement strand
CAATTGATTCGTCAATGTTATCAACAATAATCAATACATTTTTCAAACTCATATTATATGTTCCTGCCTCTCCATTTCTCGCTGAATCCATGTCATAATTACATCTACAAGGTAATCCTGCTGTACCTGACTTAGTTCCTTTCCCGGCTGCATTTTATGCCACTTTCGGATGCACTCCCTGCAGCATGTTGCCGTTGCATGCTGGGCAATAAATACAGGATGACCACGCATTGGTGTCTGTTTACCATCATTTGCTATATATGCTGGAGCTTCTCTCTTTGCAATGAAATCCTTTGCATGTTGTCTGATAACATCAAGTCCCTTTTCATTTATGTAATCAATATCTTTCTGCTTCAGATGGAAACTGCTTCGGAACTTGGAATTATCCAATCGCTCAAATAACTGTCTGTACCATTCATCCTTAGTCATTAAAACTTCACTACTTCCGGCTCATTTGTAAATGATGAAAATGTAGCTGTCGCATTTTTAAAATAGAATACCTCGGTATTTCCGTCATCTGCTGAGTACATATTCTGTAAAGATGGATAAGCATCGAGCATAGACTGTCTTGCTTCTCTTCTGTCATCTTCTACAAGTTCTCCGGCTACACGAAGCCACTCGCCATTTTTAAATGCACAAATTTCTACCTTCGGGTTTGCGTGAATCTGCTTTGAAACATCCTTTACCTTGCCAGTCTGAATATACAGCTTTCCTTCAAAAATGTGTGCTGTTCCAAAAGGTCTTACCCTTGGCTGGTCGCCTTCTACTGTTGCCAAATAATATGTCTCTGCTTCTTTTAAAAATTTAGCTACTCGTTCCATGATGTAATCCTCCTGTGTATCTTATTTATCTGTCTTTGTATACCATCCATTTTTAAAATTTGTTTCTTTGCTTGATGCATATTTTCCAGATATTCCAAATTGGGTGATTGCCAAATTTACAGTATCTCGAATATCTTTCTTTTCACCAATTATCCATAAACGACCACCATTTGGCCTGTTATCTATCACTTCAAAGCCACTATTTTTGAAGAAATCTCTAACTGCACTTTTTCCGCTATTATTTGAGGTAGAAATATGTTTTCCATGAACTTGTCGATTACTTGCATTTGAAACAACATTTTCCTTTATTTCATTCGTCTTAGCTTGCTTAGACTTACCTTCAATTCCAGTTACATCTATAACATCTGAATATACAAAGAGTTCATCTAATGCCCTAGTATAAGCAATATATTTCTCATTTCTGCTCATTCTTCCGGACAATACAATTACTGTACTAAACTCCAATCCTTTCGCATCATCAATATTAATAATGTTCCATCTAGTACGATGAAGACTGAACTCCTCAATTGTCATATCATGGAATTTATTTTCGTATGCTCCAAAACGATTTAATAAATATCTTGATTCCTTATCATCTCCAACTAATATTGCAGCTAATCCCGCTCTCTGCGTATCAACAAGCTGTGCTGTCATTTCATTGTAAAATTCTTCATCAGACAATATTTCATGAACACCTTTTCCCGGTGTGTTAATTGCTGACATATTCATGCCAAATTGCTTATTACAAAAATCCGTGATTTGTGAAGCATTACGATAGTTTTCCTGCATTTCATACATATCAGAAGTTAATACATCAGCATATTCTGACCAGCTATCAATTCCTTTAGTTCCCTCTATATGTTGATACACATCTCCGAACATATTAAATACAGTTTTTCCATCATTAACATTATATAGTAATCTTATTTCCTCTAGTGCAATTCCCTGTGCTTCGTCAATTGATAGAAATGACTCAAAGCCATTATTCGGACGTCCTTGAAATTGGTATAAAATCTGCAAGTACAAATATGGTGAGCAAGTAAGTGCTCGAATTTTTCCATTGTCATTCGCCCTTATACCAATTTTGTTCATAATGAACGCATATGCATTTTTTACAATACCTTCATTCATTTGAATCAATAAATCACATTTGTTTTTTATCTCAGTAAAATAGCTATATTCTAAATACTTTTTATTTTCACTTTGTAGTATATTGACGCAACTTTGAGCCTTATCTAAAAGTTCAGCAATGGTTTCCTGATATTCTGAATACTTATCTTCTACTTTTGATAAGTCCCATGATATCATAAAGTATGCTCCAATGATTTTTCCGGTATTATTTACAGCTTCATTTATTGTGTCATCGTCATTTTGTGCAAACTCTTTTTTCACATCTTCAAAAATAATCAGTGCTTCTTGCAGTTTTTCACCAATATCCATTAAATTTTTAAAATAGCCCTCATCTACATACACACTATCTAGTGTAGATTTTAAAAATTCTATTTTATCATTTGACTCATTGATTTCTATTTTTCTATTCTCAATTGCCTTTGCATTTATTACTGGATCATAAGTTTTCATTTTCTTTTGGGCATCTGATATTATCTTTTTTTCTTCAGAAATAGTTCTATTAATATTTCTAATTGTATTATCTTTGCGATGTCTTAACACTGTACTAAGCGAATTCAAAGCATCCAAAGTATTTCTAAGTTCTGCATAATACTGTGAAAGAATACCATTATTAGCGTTAATTATTTTCTGACAATTCAGTACTCTACTTCTTATCTGTGATAAATAGTTTTCCCCTGAATCCACCAAATTTAATGGCACCGACAATGTCTGTGATGCCGGTTCAAGAAAGGACATATCCATTTTACAGTTCTTATCTAAAAAAGAATTAATGTCTTCTATGCACTCCTTTGAATAAATATACTTTTCTTTTTCAGTTGTCAGCTTTGTATGATAGTTTATCTTTCCATATTCGCCAGCCTTGTGTCCTGCATATTTTTGAATACAATAATCAAAATATTGTTCAATTGTGCCCATCTTAATATCAGAGATTTCAAGCTGATGACGCATATTTTCTGCCATATCAATATACATTTGAGATGGTGTAATTATATACAAGTTACTTCTATTTAAACTTTTCGGATTATCATATAAAATAATCGGTAACCTATGTAACATAATCATAGATTTACCCGAACCGGCACATCCCTGTACAATCATATTTCTATTGTATGGTGCTTGAATAATTTCGCCCTGCTTCTTTTGAATAGAAAATACAATATTTTTAAACTCTGGTGTAGATCGCCTTTCCAATAATTCCTGAAGAAATTCATCTGAGATTATCTTTGCTGCTGCATTAGGATTATATTCGTCCGGATTAAATTCCTGTATCATTTTCTCCAGGAAAGAATCACTGAAATATCCTGTTCCCTTTATCTGATTCATTAGTACATTATCAAACACACCCGGCACCAAATTCAACGCACTCACAACTCTTGTAAATCTCAGTTTTACTTGATTTTTTTCAATAAGTGTATAATCTGTATGATGTTCTATCCCATGTTTATCTTTTACTAGTGAAAATAAGATTCTTAGATATTTTCTTCTTTAATAAATAATCAACATTCGCTACTAATATAAATTTACCTTTCGCTCTTGTTACTGCAACATTAAATAACCTATTTGCAGTGTCATTTTTCAAAGATGTCAGCAATGTGCCGGGATATGGCATTCTATAACAGTCAACTGCGTCATATATTATTATTGGCTTCTCGGAACCCTGAAACTGATGCACCGTGGCACAAGATACTTTTTCCCACCCTTTATCTATTGCCTGTATATCTCGAAGCATTGCCACTATTAATCTGGATTGTGCACTATACGGAGTTACAATTCCCACCTCATAATTACCTATATATTTTTCAGCCAATCTCATACTCATCATCGCTGATAAAAGATTTATTCTGGAATTGTCTTTTGTTTTAGTGCATACAGAATACATTCCACTCAAATCCATTAAAGTCATGGCTTCATTTCTACATGGCGGAAGTGCAGCAATTTCGTTACGACTTTCCATTATTTTATTAAAAGTTTTTAATCTTCCCTGATACATGTTTTCACTTACAAAATCCGCAATTTCCAGATGCATTCTATATTGTAAGTCAAGCATTACAAGCCAGTTATGTCCTTCATTATTCTCCACAGCCGATATAATTCCTGTATGCTCAAATATATCCTTAGTTAATCGATCATCAACCTTATTCTGTACAATTGCAGGCAACTGACAAAAATCCCCTAAACATACGAAATAGTTTTTGGCAATTCCTGCTGCAAATATTACCTGTGGAACATATGCCATACTTGCCTCATCAAATATGACAACATCAAATTTTTGTTTGTATATTGCCTTGTCAACGGTAGCCTTAGATACTGTGGTTGCAACAAATGCCGACTTATGAATAAGTTCTTTCTCCTGCTCTGATAAATAATCTCTAATTTTATTAATTCTATTATTTATTTCAAGTCTTTCAGGTGATCTTCTTTTTAATTTTTTCTTTTTTTCTAAAAGTTCTTGATATTCCTGAGCCAAAATTGGATTTTTTTGCAATACGAACTGATACGATGTTAGACTTTTACTATAAACTAATTCCTTTGTTCTAGGATATCCATATCTGATAACCATGCCATCTGGAAGGTCTGCTTTTTTAGCAACACGAAGTAATGCTCCATCTACTGAAACATTACTATAAGAAAGCATAAGAACTCGTCTTCCTTTTAAAATATGTTCAATTGCTATATTAGAAAGAGTTTCTGTTTTTCCAGTTCCCGGAGGTCCCCATATAAATGTGATTTTTTCAGTGGTAGCTCTATTAAAAGCATAATTTTGTCCACTTCTAATACTATTCCATTGTGAAATTTGCCTTCTTCCATTACATGCAATTTCATATGCAATAGAATCAGATCTAGGCTCCATCTCATCAAGCCTATCCATCAATGACTCTAATAATTGCCACTGCTCTGAAGTAAATTCTACACTCTCTACAAATTCTCCAATATATTCCATCGTCCTAATAAGTATCGTAAAATCTTCGCAAGATACTACATAAGCTGTTACAATGTTATCCGGAAACCATAACTTTATAGCTGTTCCATCGGGATAATGCATTTCGGTATCTGTATCAAACGCATATAAATATTCACCGTTTTTAGATGGCAATTTTTCTCCATCAATAATTCTATATTTCCTACCACCTGTTACTTTCAAATATTCCACTTCACTATTAATAGCAAATCTACAATCTCTCTTAAACATCTCAAAAGAGGCTCCAACTCCTTCAGTTTGTATCTGTTCTTGAAGCACCTCGTCTTCGAGTTCAAACATTTTGGCGAATGAAGATGGATACGCATACTTACTTATATCTCCATGGAAATCAATTGCAACATATCCGTCATTTATATATTCAATTGTTCCTATAGCATGAGTGTTAACATTAACAACACGCATGCCAATAAGTCTGTTCGTATCCATCTTCTCACCTCTTTACAATAATTCCTTAAGCTTTACCATTTCATCCTCTGACAGAGTTACACCTTTTCCCATTTTCTCATGTTCCGGTGCCCAGTCTCTGATATCATATTTTGGTTCTCCACCATTCCACGAAATCCTGTTCAGTTCCTTTGTCCAACCTTTGGCACTTTCTGAAAGTGTTCCAATATGTTCTACTATTTCATATTTAAAATCTGCCATAAAATCTCCTTTTACAATGCATTGAATTATTATTCACATACCTTTTTATCCAACGATGAATCATTCATAATATTTAATAAACTCTGATAGCTATCAACATCGTGGTAAACCACCTTACTGTTAGACATTTCATTAAACAACTTTTTAGCACAAGAAATCTTCGCCTGCTCTATCGGTCTAAGATTAAGTGTTTCCATTGTACCTTTGGTTTCAGCTACAAAGAAAATATGCTTAACAGTTCCCTCATAAAAAGCGATTGCCCAGTCAGGGGAGTAATTGCCTACCGGAGTAGGAATTTGGAATGTTCTTGGAAGTTTTGCATATACACATACTTCTGCTGCTGCATCCAAATCTTCAGCAAATTTTCTCTCAATACTCTTTTCTGCCAAACCATCCGTAAATACATAATCCTGAATGGCTTTCTTTGCAAGGAATGCCTTATCAAAACTCTGTGTATTCTTTTCGGCTGTGAAGATTGTGCTATCGTATTCTCCTTCAATCGTATCATATGAAATATGTTCCACAATCATTGTCGCTTTCTGCTCATTGATAAGCCTGATAACCTTTGTAATAAATTCTTCCGGATTATTCTTGAACATATATAACTTATCAGCTCTGATTCCCTGCAGGATTGCCGACACGGTTTTACGGGTAAGAGTTGTTCCCTCAGCCACTTTGCCGATAAGGTCATACTTAATCTGACTTGTTTCCGCGTGTTTCAGCGTTTGCGTCCTTGTCTTTTCTCCTGTAAATGAAGCTCCACGCTCGACCTCATACTCATTCATTTCTGCTTTTTGGCGACCAATGGTTGTTGTATACTGAAGTTCAGAAACAAAAAGTTTTTCGTCAATATGAGCGGTTGCTTTCTTAATCAGCTCGTCGCTATCGAATTCAACTGTATAGGCATACTTGTGGTTAATTTCTCGCCATAACGCCTGAAATTCTTTCTTGGCAAAATTATCATTAAGCGGATTATCCTTAACTTTTGTTTCATGACCATCTGTAAACATATCCTGAAGAATACTATCATCATATACAGATTGAATAAGCGTATGAATGCCCTCTGCCATTGGTTTAAGCTCATCCGGCAGTTCTGCGACAGTTCCACTCTTAATTTCCTGACGGTATTTATCCGTTACTTTACGCTTCATATCTACATAGCCATTCTGAATAAGATAAAATTCAATAGCATTTGCAGTTTCGTCATCTATAAGTGTAGGAACATCATCCACTTTAATATACTTGCCCTTAAAGTATTCACTTGTTGCAACAGTTGGTCTGTCATAAAGTACAGTCTTAATATCAGACTGTAAATCTGTAACAAATGTCTTGTAACTTTCACTTGCAACAACTGTCAACACGTTAATATCGTGTACTGTTTCTCCGCAGCTTTCAACATCCATTCGATTACCATTCTGATTCACACACAAACGGAGTCCACGCCCCACCTCTTGACGTTTTGCAGTATTACTATCGGAATGTTTAAGCGTACAAATCTGAAATACATTCGGATTATCCCAGCCTTCACGCAAAGCCGAGTGGGAAAATATAAATCTTGTAGGCTCATCAAAAGAAAGCAATCTTTCCTTGTTCTTTAAAATCAAGTCATATGCCGAAATATCATCGGAGAACTCACTGCCACGCTTTACTTTACTGTCGATAGCATGTCCTTTTTTATCAATACTGAAATAGCCTTTATGTACTTCTTCTACATCACTACAAGTTGATTTTAAATATCTCTGGTACGGAGTATCAAGCAATGTTACATATTCATTAAGCACGTTGATGTACTCCTGCTCAAACATCTTGCCATATTCGCCAAGAACTTCATCTCCGTTTTCATCGTACTGGCGATACTTTGCAACTTCATCAATAAAGAACAATGACAGACATTTAATTCCTTTATCAAAGAGTTTTTCTTCCTTCTCAAAATGAGAAAGAATTGTTTCTCTTATCTGAATGCGACGCATATCTTTTTCGGATATGTCGCCAACAATATCTCCCGTACTTATAACTTCTCCGTTTGTAAAAGTTACTGTTCCACGAAGCGGGTCAATTTCAGAAATGGTATAGCCTTTGTACTGTTCCATCTCTTGTGAAACATAATATAAATCCTCGCCCACACCAAGGATACGGGATTCACGGTTAATGGATTTATTATATCCAATTTCAAGTTCAATTTTTGCCATAGGCGGTTTCTTACTTGAAAGCACAATCTGTTCAAGGTACAAATAACTGTCTGTACCTCTGAAATTCTTAACCTCAAATCCTTTAACTTCAATCTTCTTAACCAATTTCTTATTAAATGCGTCTAAAGCATCAAGAACATAAATAAGATTATGGTGCTTTGCATGTGTAGCAGAATAATTAAGGCTAAAAAGTGGATTAAAGTTTTTCAATGCTTTTTGTGTTACTTCTCCACCCATCTTCTGCGGTTCATCAAGAATAATAATCGGTCTGTTCGCTTTGATTACATCAATCGGGCGACGAGAGCCAAATTCATCACGCTTTGAATAAATAATACGAGCTTCCTTACTGCGTCCATCTTCTTTCAGAGAAGACGCAAAAGCCTGCGTATTGATAATCATTACATTGATACCGGAACTGCTTGAAAAGTTATCAAGTTGATTCAGATTTGAACTGTTATAAATGAAGAAACGAGCCTTTTTGCCATAATGCTCCATAAAATGGTCAGCTGTAATCTCAAAGGATTTTTTAACCCCCTCACGAATGGCAATACTTGGAACAACTACAATAAACTTGCTCCATCCATACTTTTTATTCAGTTCAAACATTGTCTTGATATATACATATGTTTTACCGGTACCCGTTTCCATTTCAATATCAAGGCTGCATCTTCCCATATCTTTTACAAGAGAATTTGAAAGCTTAATATTATTCTGACGCTGTAAAGCCTGAATGTTACTGAGAAGCTGTTCATCCGAAAGCTCCACCAGTTCATTCTTGTATCCTGTATCAGATAATTCATCTATATCATCATACTCAAGCTGCGTACCAACAGTCTGAAAAGACATCTGATTGCCTTGAGATATAACTTCTCCGTCAATGCCATATTCTTTTTTTACTTTTCCTTTATCACGAATATAGCTGATTTTGTCGTGAAAGCCTTGTCCATTAAAGACTTTAACAACAGCGTCAACAGCATCCGTTTGATATTGTTGTATCTTAAAATTAAACTTCAATTAGGACACACCTCCCTTAAAGAACAGCGATAAGAATAGTAGCAACAAGCGAAGCCAACGCAATACCAGCGGAAACAAGCGCAACAACCAACATTTTTGTATTGTATTTCTTTGCTTTTTCCGCTTCCTGCTTACTTTCTTCTAGCTCTTTTTCTTTCAATAGGTATAAATCGTTAAGTTTTGAGTAGTTATCATTAAGTCCTTCTACTACTTTCTGATTTCCTTCAAGTATTGGCTTTATTTTCTCTGCAAGAATCTCGTTCAGCGGCGTAATGCTATCAAGCATTTCTTGATTTCGCCTATTCATTTCATCAATAAACGAGGTATCTATTCTTGGAGTTAAATCAGGTAAAGTGAAACCGTTAAAATCCATTACAGCACCTTCCTTACTGTATCAGGACTGTATGCGGCAAAAATCTGTTCAAAGTTTGTAGCGACACTATCGTTTGCCATAGAGCTGTCACGCATAACAAAGTAATACGGCTTCTGTTTCGCAATCTCTGTAATCACTTCTTCAGTTACATTGTCATCAAAGCAAGCAATCAAATAATTATCCTCAACATTGAATACTTTCTTTCCGGCGATAGTAGTTTCCTTGATTTTGCTTGAAAGAAGTACACCTAAGTCAAGCATAACTTGGAATAGTAAATCTTCCGGAGTTCTGTCCTCTTTGATATTATCTTCAAGTTTTGAAAAAAGAGATGGCTCATACTCAGCCGGGTTATAGTACACATCTTTCATATTGGAGCTGTCGCACTTCAATACTCGGAAACCACCGTCGAATTTTGCTTCAGGATTTTCTTCCACTATTCTTTTAGCGGCACGACGAATACGTTCTTTGGCAACTTCTGTCAAATAATGCGGCTTTTTCATTTTGTCACATAAAGTAATTGCATTTTTCAACACCTGTTTTTTATCATTTGATGCCTTTAACAGACTTTCATCAAGGTCTTCCGGAAGTTGAACCATTATATATTTTCGTTTTTCTCCATCAGTAGCATTTTGTTGCATAACTGCATCTGCCGTAGTAGCGGAACCACTAAAGAAATCAAGAACAATAATATCATCGTCTTCAACTAATCCTAATATATAAGATAACAACTTAACAGGTTTAGGTGTATCAAATACATTCTCAGGAAGCAGATTCAAAAGCTCATATTTTGCTTGTCGATTATGTCCTGTTTTTTCCAAATCAATCCATAGATTTGAGGGTGGCAATCCTTTCATATCCGCTAAATATGTTCTTCTACGTATTCCTTTGCCGTCTGGTGTAAATCTTATTTCTCCCGTATTCATTTTTTCCTGCAATGTTTCTTTAGACCATCTCCAACCATTTTTAGGTGGATGAATTACAAATCCTTGTGGAGAAACAATATCATATCTAAGATTTTCACGGTAATTTGGTGAATTCAATGGATTTCCATCAAAATATGGACCTTTAGGGTCATTATCAGGATTTTTGAAATGTGTCCTTTTATCTCCGTCCATTTGCTTGCGTGGTTGCCATAACGGTTTCTTTGAATACACCAATGTCGAATTATAATCATTTGAAAACTGTTTAGCGTCGTTATTACTATTATCAGAAGAACGCCAGATTGCATCAGTCACGAAACAACTTTCGCCAAAAATATCATTGCATACTTTACGAAGATTAGCACTTTCTCTATTATCAATACTAATAAAAATTACCCCATCATCTGTTAATAAATCTTTTGATAATCTTATTCTTGGATATATCATATTAAGCCAATCCGTGTGGAAGCGACCATTGCTTTCAACATTTTGTACCAATTGATTTCCATTGTCGTCATACTGACCACTTGCTTCTATATATTCACTGTGTGTCTGATTAAACTTATCGTTATATATAAAATCTTTTCCAGTGTTATATGGTGGGTCAATGTAAATCATCTTTATTTTACCGAGATATGTTTCCTGCAACAACTTCAGCACTTCAAAATTATCGCCTTCAATATAAAGATTTTCTGTATTATCAAAATCAACACTTTCTTCTCTACAAGGACGCAATGTCTTATTGATAGGGGCATTGGCAAGAAGAACCGACTTCTTCTTGTCAGGCCAAGTAAACTGATAGCGTTCCTCGTTCCCCTCAACAACCTTGCAAGAGATTTCCTGCATAAGAACATCTTTATCAATAGCACGAAACACTTCGCCGTTTTCATCAATTGTTTCAGTAACAGCATTTGGAAACATTGCCGCTAATTTCTTAAATTTTTCATCCGCCTTATTAACCGTTTGCATCTTGAGCTTGTCCATTTTCTTTTTCCTCCAATTTTTCTAAAGGTTTCAGCCTTAATAAAAAATCTGTAAATAAAATCGCATTTAATGCCATTTTTTTGTTTGGGTAAGTATTGTACCAACAATGTGCAATACCATGACGTCCGGGAACATCTGTTTTAACTTCTTCAACATTTTTGCAATCATAGAAAATAAACTCTTCGCAAAATGATGAGAAGATTTTATCAAATTCATTTTCTTCTATCAGCTTAGTTAAATTTTCACGAGTTTTTCTACTTACTCGGTAACTATTATCATTCACTTTTTCCTGAATAATTCCTTCCCACAATGTTGATAAAGCACTTACTGTCAAAGCATATTCTCTACGATGGTATGCTTGAACAGCTTGAACTAAAATCCTTATCATATAAGACGGTAATCCCATCTTTCTCCATCTACGTTTAAAGTTATCAATTTCATCCTTATCATAATAAGAAAAAATCAGTCTATCAATTCTCTTTATACGGTTCTTACTTGCTCTACTGGAATTCAATATTTCAAGCATTTCATCGACAATTCTAAAACTTGCAATCCACCCTGCATAAGGAAACCACTTGGCATCAAACATTGCTTTTAAGAATACATCATTAACTTCTCTGTAATCGTGGTCAAAACCTGCTGCCCGAATGTTTTCAAGTATACTCGTCAATGGAGAAAAATCTATCGCTTGTAACCACTTACCTAATCTAGAAGTAATGGATTGTATTTCCCTCATTGCGGAATTATTGACAAGAGTATTAAGACCCGAAATTAAATTTGCTGTTGCATTCTTACCTAAATCATCCAATATCTTAATTGCTGGAATATCAAATTGATAATTATGTAGGGACGATTTGATTGCTAATTTCCCAATACTTTTAAAAGCATTATTATTTGCCGATGCAATAGCTACATTTATTTCTGGGCTCATTTGTAATGCTCTTGACTTCATAACATTCATATTATCCTGAGCAACCCTCATCGCACTATTGTCAGTTATGTTTCTCATAGCATCTAAAGCTTGTGTAGATACCTCAAATTTCGGAATATTAACGCCTTCAACAAGCTGTTGCATCTTTTTCTCTTGTTCTAATATTGGAGAAAATTTTTCTTGCAATTTTTCACTTGTTTCGATGCTTTTTCGTAAAGCTTCTGGAATATTATCATTATTGTTGTTGTCTATCGTTAATCCCTCCAATTTTTAAAATTTTTATCTAATTTGCAGATAACATATCAAATTCCTTTTTCAAATTTCTAACCCTTGATACAAGCTCAAACTTCTTTTTAGGCTGCTTCTCTGCCCTTGCCTGCTTTTCAAGTTTTGCAATCTCTTTTTCGAGCTTCTGCTTTTTTTCATTTATCTCTATCTGTTCATCAAGTGAATTTCCCTTTTCTATATTCACTCCGCCGACAGCAATAACGATATTCTCCCAGACAGTATCGAGATTTAACCCTTTAAGTTCAACCTTTTGTTCTTCTGTCGGCATCCATGCTGTCTGCATTACCTTTGTATGGTAAATAGCAAGTCTGCTTTCATTCTCATATTCAAGAACAAATAAAATATTTTGCGGTATCAACTTAGAAAGTGTTACTATCGTTTTTTCGTCATATTCTTTCCTTTTAAGAGAAACAAGCAAAACAAAAAAGCTTTTTACGTCCTCTCCGGAAGGAATATTGACCTTATTGGGAGCAATCTCATTTACTATCGTGATTCTTGAAATATCAGCATCAATTTTTTCTTTTGCTGCTGTATTCATTTGAAATTTCGTATAAATTGCTTTTTTCGGAAGCTGCTTACTTGTTTCCGTTAATTGTGGTAATCCCAGCATATCATTCTCCTTTATTTAACAATTAAAAAGCTAATAAGTTCAAAGTCATTCAAACCTTTTATCTCATTACTCAAAAAGCTAACCTGACTGCCACCTAAGAAATTGTCTATATCACTTTCATCTTTCAATTCAATGATGGATGCAATAGCATCTCCAAGTAAATCCGAATATTTTTCCATTCTCCGACCATCGTCTGTTTCATCATTGAATTGGGCACATAATTCTTTATACGGTTCCTTTTTTCCCTTACATAAAAGCCTAAATGAATCCAACATTTCCTTCGGAGAAAGATGATCTATGATTACCTCTCCTTCTTCTGACATATATACCATATAGAATGGATGCAGCCTGTTCTGACTGTTGATATTTACCTCATTCTTTATGTTTCTAAGTACAAATATTACCCCTGCCGGCAATTCTTCCGTTGCTTTTACCACAGCATTCATTCCATGCGGTGCCTTTTCAATCTCAGGATGTGTCTTAATATAATCAAGCAAGTCCAGTCTGAACTCATTCAACCCAAGATCCATAATTGATATTCCGGATGACATATCTTCAATATCTACCACTTCCTCCTGTAATCTCTTGAGCTGCTGTTTTCGATATTCTAAATCTCCCTTTTCCTCCGGACTGAGAACATTGTCATCTCCCGTAGCTGTCATATCCACGATTTTCATTCTGGTTTCTACCCTGGCTTTCAAATTAATATATTCATCCAATGTAATATCAGGCCAGAAGTTTACCAGCTGAATACATTCATTCTTACTTCCGATTCGGTCTATTCGTCCAAATCTCTGGATAATGCGCACCGGATTCCAATGTATATCATAATTAATCAGATAATCACAATCCTGCAGATTCTGACCTTCCGATATACAATCCGTTGCTATCAAAATATCTATTTCGGCTTTTTCATTCGGCAATAGCAGACTTTTTCCCTTAGATACCGGAGAAAAACATGTTAATACTGTGTTTAGGTCTGTTTTCAAACCTTTGATCGTAGTCTTTCCATCAACGGATCCTGTAATAATTGCTGTATCTAACCCATATTTTTTCTTCACATACACACTAACTGTGTCATACAGATAATTCGCTGTATCTGCAAAAGCAGTAAATATGATAATTTTATTATTACCGGGATTAATAGGATGTTCCTGTTTTTCATCAATCACATCGAATAATGTCTGCAATTTGCTATCATGTGCAGGTGTTATATCTGCAATCATCGCAAGAAGCAAATCCAGTATTTCCTTATCTCTTTCCAGATCGCGTCTCCATGACTTATAATCCATATCAGAAATGTCTATTCTTACTTTCTTTCCAATTGCAAACACATCATCATTCTGGTCATCCCCATCTAAATCCATATTTGTTATGTCATTCAAATTCAATGAGGATTTATTATAGCCATGTTCAAAATCTGCAATGTTCTTTATGGTATCGGTAATAAGGTCATTAATACGTTTTAATGTAAGTCTGAATGCATATACGGAACTTTCCATTCTCTTCATAAGATTTATTGACATCAATCTTCTGATTCCCTGCTCACGCCCAGACTGTGTAAGACCTCCATTTATATGATTTGAATCATACACATCTTTATATTTTGCTAATTTACTTGGCAGGATATAATCCGTTGGTGTATATATACATAATCTAAGCAGATTCAGCTGTTCAAATATCTCATTGTAATTGATCGCCTTGCTTAAATCTGTCAAGCCCGGTCTTTTTGATATAGGTGGATTTCTCTTTGGAAATGTTCCTATATCTGATGTATCATAATATTTCTGAATATGCTTCCTTGAACGTGCAATCGTTACACTATCAAGCAATTCAAAGAAGTCAAAATCAAGCATTCCTAAAAGTTTACTTGTAGTTCTATCCTCTGGTTCCCATTTACTCCATGTATTAAAGGCAGTCTGTGCCTGCTTGAAAATATCATCAATACTCTTATGGGTATTCAGCTTTTCATCCAGTAGCTGGCTTTCTCCCTCATAAGCAAGGGCAATCTGATTCTTCAGATCTACAAAGCGATTATTTACCGGTGTGGCAGATAACATAAGCACCTTTGTCTTAACGCCCTTGCGTATAACCTTGTTAAGAAGCTTCAGATATCTGTTCTCTTTTTCATCCTCACCGGATATTTTGCCACCATTACGGAAGTTATGTGATTCATCAATTACTACCAAATCATAATTTCCCCAATTTACCATATCCAGATCCATACCATTGGAATTTCCTGACTCTCTGCTTAAGTCTGTATGAAACAGGACATCATAACGCATCCGATCGGCTGCAATCGGATTGTTGATGTAATTATATTTATATGTATTCCAGTTATTTGCCAACTTCTTAGGACATAGCACAAGTACAGATTTATTCCTGTTCTCGTAATACTTTATTACAGACAGTGCAGTGAATGTTTTTCCTAACCCTACTGAATCTGCCAAGATGCATCCATTATACTTCTCCAATTTATTGATAATTGCTAACGCAGCATCCTTCTGGAAATTATAGAGCATTCCCCATATCTTACTTTCTTTAAAGCCTGTTGCCTCGTTTGGCAGAACATCCTCTGAAACATCTTCGAGGAATTCATTGAAAATATTGTATAGTGTTACAAAATACAGATAATCCGGGGAATTTTCATTATAAACAGTTGTGATGTTCTCAATCACTTCATCTGTCACTTCCTGAAGTTTTGATGCATCGTTCCATATCTGTTCAAATAGCTGCAAGTATGCTGTGCTCATTGGAGCTTCTAATTTATTTATTATATAATAGGCGTTATTACCTCGTTCACATCCTAAATCAACGGTTGTAAACCCATTCAAAGTCATATAACTTTTATCATCAACATTTATGAATCCCGTCATAATCTCATTTGTTACATTTGACTTGAATACTGCCTTTTTACGAATCCACTCTGCACATTCCTTTGCAATAGCCTTCTGTGTCATCTCATTACGAAGCTTAACTTCAAACTCCGAACCAAACAGATTTTTTTCACGTTCCTGTCTTGGTATATAAAATTCCCTCTTTTCACGCTTTGCTTTTTCCTTAATGAATGTTGGTGATGTGAAAATAAAACGCAATTCATCCACATTTTTAAGCTCTTTCTTTAATTCAGCAAATGCATAAATAGAAAAGCAGGCTGCAGCAATAGATATTTTACTCCCATTATGTATTTCAGTTATCAAATCTTCTTTTAGTGTCTTGTTGACATTATCTATTATTTCCACTTCCCGTTGTCCCCCTCTTTTGCACTATCATTATGCTTATTTTTCTTGTATCTTGCATCCGCCGGTTTCTGCGAGGTATCAGGAATCAACCACATTTTTCCTTTTTTTATCGCACCATCAACTCTTCCCTCTGTGCATAAAACCCCTATTCTTCTAGTAGAAATATTCCATATCTTTGAAAGTTCTGTTGCTGTTAAATACTCCATAATCGAAACCTCCGTAACAAGGGTATTATATTCTATTATCGGAATAATAGCAATTAGAAATATTGTTTATTTTTTTCTTTTTCCACCATTAAATAGTAGATATATTTATGCAATTTTCACAAACAGATAGGATAAATCAATATCCTATCTGCTACACCACTTCACTATTCACTTTCACTAACATTTTCATTATCTGTTGTATCATCTATACCTGTGGTGGTTATCCTGCACACAACCCCACCATCAACCACAAATAAAACCTTTCCTTTTGCCTTATCTCCAATCCTGTCATACAGCCTGCCAGCACTCATAGATTCACCCTTTACAGTAAAAGGACTGTTAGCCACATATCCTATCTTTCCAAGTCCTTTTATCTTTACCTGTATTGCTTCTTTGTCGTACTCATTATCCGGCTCTTTTTCAAGTTTGACTTTCATTCCTTTTTCCATAAAATCACTACCAAAGTAATGACTGCAACCTGCTATTGTAAAATAAAGTTCTTCCATAATAGTCTCCTTCCGCACACTCTACCAACTTTAATAATCTTCTCCGTACTCATCAATCGCATCATCTACACCATCAGCATAATCGCTATCCCTGTCATATCTGTCATAGTCATAATCTCCATCCATATATATATCGTCATAGCCGTCATCATAAGAATCATATGTACTCTTCTTTGTCGTTGTACTTTTCTTGGTGCCACCGCGATATGATGACTTGTTCGTTGAATTTGATTTATTACTGTAACTACCGCTAGAACCAGAGTTACTTGTACTACTCTTGGAAGTACCACCGGACGATTTATTGCTATATGATGAACTGCTATGGTATGTACTGCTTCTCTTATATGATTTATGCAGATAACAAAAACTGCTTCCACTTGCCTGCTTATTATTACAGCCTGCCATAATGCACTTAGGCTCCCTTGTTTCAACTATTGAGCCTATCGCAAACAGAATAACTATTATCACAAAAAATACTGCCAGTCCCTGTCCAAATGAATTCTTTCTCATACAAATCAGCCCACTTTGAAAAAATCTCAGTCAAAATCATAGTCATCCGGGTCTAACCCTGCATCCTCCAATGCCTCTCTTCTCCCATCTGCATCCATATATTCAAGCTCTATTGCATCTAGTCCTGCCAAGGATAAATCATCTTCCAGTTCATCCTCCTCACTTGTATGCGTATCCTCATGACCGAAAACTACATCATCCATTACAGAATACTCATAAGCATTAAGTTTTCCATCTCCATCAAAATCAAAATCTGAATCATATAATCTTCCATCTTTTCCTAACATATCCCTGTCCTCCTAATTTTCGTAATGATTGAATCCACCAAACAAACCTCTGTCACTATGGCTTGTCTTATGTCCATTATTATCATATGTGTTGACACTTCCAAATAATCCAGGGCAGCTGTGTCCTACTTTGTGACCACTATTATCATAATGATTCATTGTACCGAACAATCCGGGACTGCTATGTCCTACTTTATGTCCATTAGCATCATAGTTATTCATACCACCAAAGAATCCCGGTCTGCTCTCTCCAATTTTATTGCCATTCGCATCGTAATGATTCATCGTGCCAAATAATCCCGGGCGACTATATCCTTCTTTTTTCATATCAATCAGCTCCTTCCAAATAATTTTTACATGTTTTAAAGTTCTTTGTACTTACATTATACGCACACCATGTGTCCAATAAAAAGGACAGCTATGAATTCAAACGATTCCATTAATTGTATTTTTAAAGAATTCAAACGCCTCTTATTTCATGTGCTACCATAATTATAACAAGAACCATTTCTTATGTGTCGCATTTCAGGCGACAAGAAAAGGACGCAGGATTTCTCCCACGTCCTCACAACTATCTGGCTTTATCTTCCCTTACCTTCGATACTTCCTTATGTGTCGCTTTCTGCTTCACCTCATCCACAGCTCCAGCCTCAAATGCATCTGCATTATACTGATACTCCTGTAGTTCAGCAACCATTGGAGAGTATACAACCTCTGCTTTCACTCGCTCAGCTTCTGCCCTCTCCGTTTTGCTCCCATAAGCTTAATCTTTCCCGTCACATATGTTATATCTCCCATATAGATCGCCATACCCTTTTGACACGCAAGCACCTTGCCCAGATGTAGATCCTCATACTGATACTTTCTGCCACCAGCTTCATCATCCATGACCACCAGCTTATCAAAACCCGCCGTTGCCACAGCACGCCATGGAGTATCGTAGGAATTTTCAGAGAAAAAAGCCCACACGGTTCCGGGACACACCATCGGCTCATCACCGCCACCAAACATAAATGAGTCTCCGTCAGACACCATCACAGGTCTCACTCTTCCGTTAAGCCCCCCGGTAAGCTTCCTGCCATTCCTAAAGGTTCTGTTTGTTGGATTGTAATCCATGTAGAACCATATCCCATCCATATTCTGAAATTTACCCTGCCTGCGGCTGACAGTTGTGGCATGCATGGCAATGTCAGGTGTATTATCCTTTGACAGCCTGCCCACCTCCCAACTCACTCTGGTATCAAGCAAATAAGTATTTAATTGACCATTTTCAATTACAATCAGATTATTTTTCATTCCAATATATCCTTACATATCAATATTAAGCTCCGATATGAATGTGTCAACCTCCGGAAGATCAAGTCCGCTCAGGACCTCCTTCGCATACCTGCACAGTTCGTCCGGGTCAAATTCCTCCGAGTCCGTATCAAGTATGTTGTTAAGACTGGCATCCTCCAGTATAAAGATGATCACGCTCTCAAAGGGGTTCTTGGCGCACAGCGGTTCCATGTGTGCCAGCGTCAGCATTTCGTCAATCTGCTCCCGATCCATACTCAGGTGCAGCCCCAGGGACAGTATCTTATTTCTGGTGGGATACCATTTGTTCTGTCTTATGGCAGACACGCACTGCTTAAGGGATGAGGACCACCCCTGTCCGTCCGCCAGATTGGCAATGCTTGATGAGTATCTCTGATAATTTATAGTTACATACATCTTCACATATGCATAGAACTTCTGGTACGCTGTGGAAAAAGCTGCAATGTTATCATAGATAAACTGTGCCAATGCGTCCTCACCATGAACCTGCGCCAGTCTCTCTGCAAATTGTGCCGTGCATATATCGGGAACAGGCATAATCTCGTCCTCCACCATATTGGTCCTGATCCGCTCCAATATGTAATCATAGCTCTCCACCATATCAACATCTCCGGGGCTGCTTATGACATATATGCACACGCAGTCCTCAAGGCTCTTGGAATAAAGCTCCGGATATCTGCCGTATCTGGCAAGAAGCTGATTCATTCTTGCCAGGTCATAGCCTGCTGCAAGGCCTATCCTTAAAAATGTCTCTCGATTTCTCGGAACCGCGCCTTTACACCATTTATCCACTGCCACCCGGCTCACATTGCATTTCTTTGCAAATGCTGTTTTGCTGCAGCCGCTCTCTCCTATGATCTCCCTTATCTTCTCTGCCCATAGCTCCTGCTGGGACTTAAGCATTGGAAGTATCCTTTCCTTAAGGTCAGAAAGCTCCTCACATTTTTCAATTTCTTCTTTTATGTATTTCGTTTCTGTACTTTTATCCATACCGGACCTCTTGGGTTATTTACTCCATCATCTGTTCTTTGTATGCCTTTCTTACAGGTATGATCGGCACAAATATAAATATCATGATAGAAAATATAAATGCTACGATTCCTGTCATGATATCATATGGAAATGGCAGTATCAGCCAGCCCCATTTTGCTATCTTTCCTGACATCCTCACCGCTGTTCCAAAGCCTCCGAAGAAATAGGAAACCATTCCTCCCATAACGCCAAGTCCCATCAGCGACACAAAAAAGTTTGCTCCTGTGATCTTCGCCAGTATAAATGATATCACCACCAAACATGTTGCTCCTACTGCTATGTACTGTGCGATCTCAATTCTCTTCATCTTCTCTTCTCCTCCTGATCATATATAAAATATTTTCAGCTCCTGCTGATGTACTTATAATACAAGAACCAAAGAGAAGTGTTTTCAGGTGAAGTTTACACTTGCAGGTATTTCGCTTCTGTGCGAAATTTACACCTGTATGAATTTTACTTCCGTGTGAAGTTTACACCTGTATAAAATTTGCTTCCATGCGAAGTTTACACAGGTGTGTCTTAAAATCTTCCGTCACTGTCAGGTATGTCCGGATCATCCGTCAATATTGTTTCATCGGAAAATAAAGGCTTCCACTCTAACCTGGTATAGGAATATTCCTGCTGCTTTTCATTCCACTGTGCCTCGGAGATCTCAGTATAATAACCGCTGAAATAGTCATCGTTAATATGATCTATAAGAAAATCATGATCGCAGTTTTTATAATTCACCTCTCCGAAGCTTCCTCCTGTTTCATTTCCTGTAGTGATGTCTGCGGCTTCCACGTAGCCTACATTATAATATCTCCACGTTCCATCCTGTAATATCTTAAGATATGAGTCATCGTCATACTCTTTATCATGCTTGTATGTAACAAGCTCATAATCATCCTCCCGTCTCACGAAAACTGCCAGCTTTGTATCGCCGCAGTAGTAGGTCATGTCCTCATGGACTGTAGTGGTATCCTCATATATTATATTGCGAAGCTCCACCTGGCGAGCCTCTTCATCCCAACAGCCAAGCAACAGCTCATCCTCGCCGTCTCCGTCCACATCATAAACTGCATAGAGACAGTCCTTCTTAGGATCCTTATATACCATATAATAGTCATCTGTTTCACCGGTCTGCTGATATCTCTCTACTGTGTCTCTGGCCTGATCAAGCATACCCTCAAATCTGGTCTTTGCACCATCCTCTTCTATATCTTCCGGCTGCTCCTGAGCCCACTGGTCAGATGTGTCACCGGTATCACCCTCCGGAAGTACCGTACCCACATAGTCTTCCCCATTTTCACCTGCACTGTTTTTATCTGAGTCATTTTTGTCCGTCAGGACATGATGAACACCCACGCCGATAGTTACCAACACCGCAGCAGATATTACTCCCACCGTGATCTTTCCTCCGAGGGTTCCCATCATCCTGCCAAGCCCACGGGCATTTTTTGCCATGCCTGGAGACACCTGCCCTGCAACACCTCCCGGAACACTACCCGGTGTCTGTCCTGCGGCGCCTACCGGAGCACTACCCGGTGTCTGTCCTGCAGCGCCTCCCGGGGCACTACCCGGTGTCTGTCCTGCAGCGCCTGAAGTCACGCCTGAGCTGCCCCCTATCCCCATCATAAACTCTGACAGTCCCACATAAGGAAGCCCCACTGTTCCTGCCACGTTATTCCGGAACATAATCCACAGCCACGGAACATTTTTCAGGCTGTATTTTTTTTGTTCGCCTGTTTCCTCAGTAGCTGTATCTTCAATAGCTGAAACTATTGCCGTCCTTGTGTTCTTTAGGATATTTTTTACGACTGCATTCGTCAATCCTGTTTTCGCGGCAATGTCCCCTGTCCTCTCACCAAAGTAATAGTATTTCTGGAACACTACTTTCTCCATAGGTGTAAGCCCATCAACTATCTGCTGTAATCTCCCTGCAAATGTTCCATCTCCAGCCTGTTCTTCTGTTATGGTAAGAGCCTCATCCTCTGCCGCATAATCGAAGAAAGCTTCCTCTCCTGAACCTTCATCACATGAACTTTCATCATATGTACTTTTATCATTTGTACTGCCATCATCTGCATTACCATCACCGGAAATATCTGTATCAACACACTGCAATGACACATCATTTACCTGCTTTCCCATCCACTCATAGAAAAGCTCCGTACGTTCAAGTTCATTTACATTTTTATACATACTGTCATAAACAGCCGGTATCTGTGCCAGTGCCATCTGCTCATCCGGGATGATGGTGCGGAGCATTGTATAGGCCGTCCTAACCGTCTCATCATAGAACTCCTGATAGCCGCTGAAATCTCCCATCTTGAATTTTTCTATCTGTCTGCTAATAGTTAAATCCATCTGCCTGTTTCCTTCCTGTCATTTTGTCAAAGAATAGTCCTTTATCTGTAGAACACTGCGAAAAAATATGTCCCGTCATCTGCCCGGGCAACGCCGATCCCCAGACTTTCACAGTTATCAAGGGTCATTGCTCCGTCATTTTCCCCATTCATATTATCTACATATCCGTCAAGAGCCGCCTTTACTGCCTGCACATCTGTCTTCTCTGCAAATGTATATATCAACCAGCCTGCACTGTATTCTTTAAACTCCAGCAGTGCTTCATTTCCCGACTTTCTTAATATCGCATTCAGTTCAGCTTCATTGCTGTACCCGGAAGCCTCCGCCTCACTGACAGCAGCTTCCGCTGCCCATTTTGCAGCTGCTTTAAGATTTTCGTCCCTGACAAATTCTATGTCATTGGCATTATGAACATCCTGATAGAGGGCATATACTTCTTCACCATATTGTTCCATGACTTCGGAAGTCACTTTCTCATCGCCGGCTTCAGTTTTTTCATAACCACCTATTTCTTCACCATCATCTATACCTTCATCGTTATCATCAATTTCACTGTCATATGCAGTTTCATCATTATCTGCATCCTCACCGTCATCTGTATTCTCACTGCCGCTGTCTTTTATTTGTTCAATACTACCATCCTTTTCATGTTCAATATCATTGGGGTTTCTATGCAGAAAATGCCATCCGCCGGTTACCAGAAACAGAACCACCAGTGCCACCAAGCCAACTGCAATTGCAATTCCGGCAACTCTCTTTTTCTTCCGGTCATTTTTCTGATCCTGCTTCACATCAGCGATCATCTTATTTACCGCATTTACTACCCGGGTATCTTTCTGTGTCTTTGATGGAGCTTCTTCATACAAAAGCTTATACAGGTCTTCTCCGTTCTGTGCCCCTCTGTTCTCCGGATACAATGCCAGTCCCTTCATTATGGCAGTCTCCACAGATGGTTTTACATCAATCCCCAGCTTGGAAAAAGTCTGCAGATCGTCATGCCTAAGTCTTTCCCGGGCAGGCGTAACCATCCTGCCTGATATACAGGTGTACATGGTTGCACAGACGGAATATATGTCTGAATACGGTCCCACCTGGCCATTTTCAGATACCTGTTCAAGGGGCGTGTAGCCCCCCTTAAAAACCTTGTCCTCGTTATAATCCCCATACTGCCTTGCCGCTCCGAAATCAATTAGCTTAACCTTCCTGTCAGCAGTTATCATAATGTTATCCGGACTTATATCACGATGTATGACACCTCTTTTATGAATCCCTGCCAGGGCATGTATCACAGGCTTCATTATGGCAAGAGTACGGGAAACAGAAAGCTTTCCCCCTCCGGCTTTCACATATTCGTCAAGAGACTGCCCCTCCACATATTCCATCACCAGATAAGCTGTGTTATTCTCCTCTGCAAATGTATATACATTCACCACGCCTGCCTGTTCTCCAAGAAGTGCCAATACCCTGCCTTCCTTGATGAACTGTGCCTTTGCTTTTTCAAACACAGCCTTCTTTTCATCACAGGCGTATACCATAAGACTTCCGGATCTCCTGTAGCAGCAGCCCTTCAGGTAAAATTCCTTGATAGCGACCTTCCTTCCAAGCCTCTCGTCGTACCCAAGGTATGTAATTCCAAATCCACCATCTCCAAGAACCCTTTCAATGCGGTATTTGCCGCCATCAATACAGGTTCCCGGAGCCAACCAATATTCTTCCATAGGTTTAATTTCCTTTTATCTTTATACGTTCATCAGCCGTTTATATTGCAAGTCTTCCTAAACATTCATTTTACTATGCTTTTCTGCATTTTGGTAGCAATAAAACACGCTTTGTGAGTTTTATCTGCTGATAAGCAGTCGCCAAATTCAAACTTGCAGCCATGCTGCAGCATTCTTGTTACCATAACAAAATAAAAAGAAGGACCTTCGTCCTTCTTTTTATTCCCCGCTATTCTTAGTCTCTTAACATATGGAGCTTCTTCGCAAGCTTAACCACAAGATTTCCCTTTGGAAGTCTTAAGAGGTCTTCCTCCTTATACACTCCAAGTCCAAGTATGCACATAAAGTAGAATACAATGGCAATGATCACCGCAATGATCAGGGATACCGAATTAATGTGTACGATCCTGTATATAAGCTGGTAGCTGCCCCAGGCTGCAATTCCCATGAACAGCGAAGCTATGGCAGGTGCCACGAATATCTTCTTCACATCCATGGTAGCTCCGATGGATTTCTTCACTGAAATTCCGTTTAACACACACATTATAAATGAATATACCACTGTTCCGATGACCAGTGCATATATGTTAAGCTCCGTTGCAAACAATATAGGCACAAGGATTATTATGTGTATCACCAGTGCAAATGCTGAATTGATAACCGGTGCCATAACCTTACCTATTCCCTGAAGAACACTGTTGGTCACAGTTGACATTGCATAAAATACCACTGCTATTGCACCTGCAGTCAGAGCACTGGACGCAGTCTTTGTGGCCCCACGAAACAGCAGCTGTACCACCGGTTCTGCCAGCACTGCCATACCCACTGCACATGGTATGGTCACAATCATTGTCATACTTAAGGACTGATTGAATACCTTTTCCGCACTCTTCTTATCTCCCTTTGTATATTCGGCAGAAATACTTGGTATAAGTGCCGTGCCTACTGCCGACGCAATAGATACCGGAAGATTTATCAGCACAGTGTACTGTCCTGAGAAGATTCCGTACATATTTGCAGAGTAAACAGTATCCACATGCTTGGTGTTCAATATTCCGTAGAAAATCTTCATATCTACAGTTGTTGTTATGTTGTAGACAAATGAGGCGATTATTATAGGTGTAACAATGAAGAATATCTGTTTGAGCAGACGTGTATATGACTCCTCCTCATGCTTTGTGTCCATCTCCACAGTCTTCATTATCTCTTTTCTCCTACTGCCATAAGCAATAAGAATAAAGATAAGGCCCGCCACAACTCCCATTCCGGTTCCCAATGCTGAGCCCTGTGCGCCATGCATGGCGTATTCTGTGGTTCCCTTTGTAAATGGAAGGGAGAAGAAATAGGCTGCTACCACGCTGACAACAGCATTTACCAGCTGCTCTATGATCTGGGATATGGAGGTGGGCACCATGGTGTTGTACGCCTGAAGATATCCACGATATACTCCCAGGAAGCCTGCAAGAAATATAGTAGGTGCAAACAGCCTCATGCACGGCAGTGCGTTCGGCTGCTCCTTAACCAGCACCGGTGCAAATATATAAGTAAGTCCTGCAGCAATGGCACCAACCACAGCCACATAAACCAATGCACACTTGAACACCTGTCTGGCACTCTTGTACTCCTTCATTGCAAGCTTGCCTGATATGATCTTGGAAACTGCCGTAGGAATACTGTAGGTTGATACCATAAGAATCATGGCATATATGGCATAAGCCGATCCATAATATCCGTTTCCCTCATCTCCTATTATATGGAACAATGGGGAACGATACAGTACCCCGATTATCCTTGATACAATTCCTGCTCCCGCAAGGATTGCCGCCTGGGCTGCAAAGCCTGACGCCCGCCTATCTTTATTTTTTGATGTATTATCGCTCATTACACATGTCTCCTGCCAACAATTAATTCTGAAATAATCCCCGAAGCACATCTTTTCCCTTAACATCAGACCAATTAAATGGTATATATGTATTATGCTACATTGAAAAATATAATATATGTATCAGCATAACACATGCAGTTGGAATTATCACACATATATGAAAATACTTCAAGTGTATATTTTTATTAATGTATTTCCTGCCATATCTGCTTTATGCATGATACCATAAAATAAAGTTATAAAGGAGAAAAAATATGAACTATAAAGACCTTCCCAAAGATCCTATGATACTGCTAAGCTTTGTAAATACCAAGCTGAGGGACGACTTCCCTTCACTGGAAGCCTTCTGTGAAAATTTTAATGTTAAGCCCGAGGATATCTCATCCGCACTGTCCAAGATAGATTATGAATACGACAGCAGCCTTAACAAATTTGTGTAAATCATTCGGCATGATCAATTAAATGGAACAGCAACTATTCTAAATGTGTCTTCGGCACTTGGTACTTCCTACGGCAAGGCTTGCTGCGATGTAACGATGTTAAAGACATCCTTACAGAAAAAGAGGTGGGTCTGATAAAACAGCCCCACCTTTTCTATTAATTTTCTTTTTCTTTATGCTCTACGGCTTTCTTAGCCTCATGATGCGCTTCCATCTTGTGGATCTGATTCTTGATCTTACCTGCCACAGACGACTTTTTCTTTTCTTCCTTAGCAAGCTTTATGGCTGCCTTTTCTTCAGGAGTTTTCTTCTTAAACCTTATATCAAGCTCATCCTCTGTCATATATATTCCATTGCCGGTAGCTTCATCGATCCTCTTAAGATTATCAAAGTCTGCGGTATTATACACATTTGTCTTCTCCATAAGCTTACCGGTACACACCCTGTTTATGTACATGTAACAGCAGGCAAATACAGGAACACCAAGCAGCATTCCATAAAAGCCAAATAATCCGCCACCCACAACGACCGATGTGAGTACCCAGAAGCTTGAGAGCCCCGTAACATCGCCTAAGATCTTAGGTCCCAGTACATTTCCGTCAAACTGCTGGATTATAAGAATGATGAGCAGAAGGATGACACTCATGATAGGATCCGCAATCAGCACTATGATCACACAAGGTACCGCACCTATGATCGGACCGAAGAACGGAATTACATTTGTAACTCCGACTATGGCACTGACCAGAAGTGCATAAGGTATCTTCACGATAGTAGTGACAATAAATGTTATAAGTCCTATTATTATGGAATCCAGAATCTTGCCGCCGATAAACTGGCTGAATATCCTGCTTGTACACTCAACGCCGTCCATAACAAGATTTGCTTTCTTAACACTGAAGGTTGCATAAATGATCTTCTTCATTCTTGTGGAAAGATATTCTTTGTTGAACATAATATATATAGAAGCAATTATTCCAAGGAAGAAGTTGTACACGAACTTAAGACCGCCCATAAGTCCCGTTCCAAGCTTAAGTGCTATCTGATCAAGATTCGGAAGAAAATCTTTGTTTATCCAGGTATTCATCTTCCCATATACGGTATTTACGACCTTCTTAAGATCACTCTCAGGTATATTCGTTTTTTTGAACTTAGCGTACAACATATCAATATTTTTCATTATGTTGTCATAGTATGTATCCATGTTACTGATAAGTAATTTTATACTCTCATATAACTGTGGGATAACCATCCACAGAAGTCCAGCTATTATACCCAGGAATAATATTACAGTAATTATTACAGAACATGTCCTTGAAGCTTTCTTAGCTTTCTTTCTTGTTTTTATGATTCTGTCCTCAAACAAAGTAAGAAACAACCTGTCAAAAAACACCAGTACAGGATTCATCAAAAAAGCAATAACCGCACCCACTATTATAGGTGCAGCAGCACTGGTGATCTTACTTCCGACCGCCTTTACTCCCGTCCAGGAATCCAGCAATTTGTTAATAACAAGTGCAGCAACTATGATTCCAAGAACAGTAAATGCCACCCTGAATATCCTCTTTTTTCTTTCTTCTGACATCTTTTCACTCCCACAACTAAAATACTTTTATGTTTTCTCTGATTTTCGTCTCTGTATACACAGGAATTATAATATTATTTTATTTTTATAGCAATAGTGAACTGTCAATTTTATATTATTTATTTTTAAGAAATGACATGTCTTTATCCCTTTTTTAACTGATCATTACATAGAATTTATATTAACAGGATACAATGCTTCTGTGTTGGGCTGCCGAATTTTTTAAAGTGCTGTATTTACCCTTTAAAGCATTTTTTCGTTTCACAAAAAATCATTGTACATATATATATTACATAGTAAAATATAGCCATGAGTTGCAATTTTAAATCTGCACTGCAGATAAACTGACATTTACAAAGGGGGTGTTTATTATGTTAGCTCAACTCATTTTCTGGTCTGCAATATTTATATTCTGTACTATAGCAGAAATTATGACTCTTGGTCTTACATCAATATGGTTTGCCGGCGGTGCACTGATTGCAGGAATACTTTCCCTGTTCAAGGTGGATTATACTATCCAGATTCTTGTATTCGCCATTACATCGCTTGTACTGCTTGCAGTAACAAGACCATTTGCCAGGAGATTCCTTAACCAGAAAAAGCTGGCAAAAACCAATATAGACGGGTTGATAGGCAAAAAAGCACTGGTCACTGCCGACATTGATAACGTAAATTCAAAGGGGCAGATAAAAATTAATGGTCTGGAATGGACGGCCCGTTCAGTTGATGACGAACCCATACCAATGGGAACTGAGGTTGAAATCACAGCCATTTCCGGTGTGAAGGCTATAGTCAGAAAAGGAAACTGATTTTAACCCATTAGTAATTTATACAAAAAAAGATTTAGTTTTAAACTTAGGAGGTATTTAAAATGGACGGAGCTATCGGAGTTATTCTAACCATTCTCGTATTTGTAGTAATAGTAATCATTCTTAGTACAATCAAAATCGTGCCACAGGCACATGCATACGTAATAGAAAGACTTGGCACCTATAATGGTACATGGTCAGTTGGTCTTCACATGAAAGCACCTATTATCGACAAGGTTGCCAGAAGGGTAACCTTAAAGGAGCAGGTTGTTGACTTCGCTCCACAGCCGGTTATCACAAAGGATAACGTTACAATGCGAATTGATACAGTCGTATTCTTCCAGATCACAGACCCTAAGCTTTTCTGCTATGGTGTTGAAAATCCTATCATGGCTATAGAAAATCTTACGGCTACTACTCTTCGTAACATCATCGGTGATCTTGAGCTTGACCAGACGCTTACATCGAGAGAGACGATCAACACCAAAATGAGATCTACTCTTGACGAGGCTACTGATCCTTGGGGAATAAAGGTAAACCGTGTTGAGTTAAAGAACATCATTCCACCTGCTGCCATTCAGGATGCAATGGAGAAGCAGATGAAAGCAGAGCGTGAAAGACGTGAGCAGATCCTCCGTGCAGAAGGTGAGAAGAAGTCAAAGATCCTTATTGCAGAAGGTAATAAGCAGTCACTTATCCTTGAGGCTGAGGCCGAGAAGGAATCACAGATACTTCGTGCAGAAGCTAAGAAGGAAGCAACTATTAAGGAAGCCGAAGGTCAGGCCCAGGCTATACTTGCAGTACAGCAGGCTAACGCTGATGGTATCAGAGCATTAAATGAATCGTCACCTTCTAATCAGGTCCTTACCATCAAGAGTCTTGAAGCATTTGCCAAGGCTGCAGACGGCAAGTCAACAAAGATCATCATTCCATCAGAAATACAGGGAATCGCAGGTCTTGCTTCATCACTTGTTGAGGTTGCCAAGAAGGATAACTAACAGAGATCTAACGATCATAAAACCGACACAGGCATTGATATTAATTGTTTGATATGAATGACCTGATGTCGATGATTTATACTTGTAATTTGATATTATTGATCCTGTTTGAATTGATTTTAAAAGTATATTTGAAAAATCCCGTGTAGCGGTTATGACATATTCGTATGTCCTCCGCCACCCGGGATTTTCTTTTGCTTCTTCTTTTTTACTTAAGAGTGAAGGTATGCTCATTCATTAAGCTTATACTCAAATCGTCCGCCTTACTATTATAGAAGGTAACTGTCAGCGTTGGCTCTGCGTCCTTCGGCATGAATACCAGATAGTATCTTACAGCCACGGAAGCAGGTGGGATATACTGATCTTCATTTTCGTAGTACTTTATCCGGCTTACACTCACACCGTCTCCGGAGTCAAAATTTATACCGGTGATGTAAGGGAAACTCAGAGTCCTGTCTGTATAGTTCACCCAATTCATTCCTACCACATAGCAGTCATACTCATCTACATCCGGCAGATCATTGTCAGCGGCATACTCTGTCAGGTCAAAATCCTTGTATACAGGCAGATCCACTACAGTACCCGGCTCTATCTTCTCAATGTATGGAAGACTGTACAAATCAAACATAAATCCTGATGTATTGGAAGCATTCTCCGGTATACCTGGCCACTCCATCTCCTGAAGAGGACTGCCCACTAGACATATCATTTCTTCAGTCTGATTTTCGGTTTCCGTTTCATCCACCATATCGTACACCACAAGGTAATCATAATCTACATTTGTGGTAATAAAAAACAAATTTCCATCTCCTGCATATATGCCACTTCTACTGTCACCAATCTCCACATATTTGTCCTGATCATAGGAAAACAATTCAAGTCTTTCCACCGCATCAAGAGGTTTGAGAAAGGTTCCCGACTTTGTATACATATAAAGCTCCGGTACGCCCACAGAATCCCCATAATCAGAATCAGTATTGTATCCACTTGGATAAATATAGCTATAATGAACCCTGTAAAGTATACACCCTTCAGGAATATCAAGATTCCCCGAATCAACAATCACCGGCTCATCTACGGTCAAAAGGATGCCCATATCACCATTAAGTCCGGCTATAGCCTCTCCGTAGGAATAGTCCATAACATTAAGATCACTGCCCTTGTCATATATATTTACGGAGTCATAGTAATCGGAATCAATGTAATCAGAGTCAACGTAATCGTTACTGCCAAATCCATCGCCTTCCATATGGTCATCTGATACTATATCTTCATCATCAGAGTCATAGTACCCATCGTCATGGTTTTCATCGCCGTAATATCCGTCATCGTAATATTCATAATAAGAATGCCTGATTGCTGCCTTAAAAATATATGCAGCCCCAATTCCTATGCTGACAATAATAATAATAATCCCTGCCAGCCCGATAACCTTCTTAGCCGCTCTGTTCATTTCACCATCTGACCCGACGATGACAGCCTTAGATCTATAATTGCCGGTGGTATTCTGTATCTGCCCGTCACTTTTCTCGCTGGTGCCATACCATTCCTGACTTCTGTTATTTTTTCCTGTAGTCCATGTCTGACCATTATATCCGTCAAACGTGTCATGACACTTTGGTTCTTTAGACGCCATCTTGTTCTCATGATCACAGTCATCACAATCATAGATAGTGCTCTGGTTGTTTTCATTTCCAATGTCGTAATGATTTCCTGTTATATACCAGGCACCGCATTTCGGGCAGAGAAAATCCGTCTTATCCGGATCAAATTTCTTGCCACAGGTTTTACATACCGCTTTCATTCTACGCCCCCTTCTTACATCATATTCTTAATCCTATGCCCCGCTTGGGTATGGGAGCAGCAACCATTGAAATTGCCTGTTTGGTAACGCCCCCTCGTTTACACTCGGCGGCAAGTCGTCAGCACCATTCTAAATGTGTCTTCGACACTTGGTGCTTCCTACGGCAAGGGTTGCTGCAGCGTAACGATGTCTCCGACATCATTACAATAATCTAATTTCAGCCCATTTAAAATTCAATTTTTGAAATTCCAAATGGGCTGATAGATCATCTTTTATATTATGTTTTAGTTGTGCTTGTAGTAGTTGATGAGACATCCGTCAACGATTATCTGTCTCTCGTCGTCTGTGAGAGAACCAAGCTTAAGCTCAAGCTCTGCGAAATCCTTGTTGACCACATATGCCTTGATAACCTCATCCTTGTTTATCACTGCCTGTCTAATGCCAGGAATGAAGATACAGTCATCATTTTCAAAATCAAAGTCCTTCTCAATTACAAACGGAAGCATACCCCAGTTGATAAGGTTTGAACGATATCTCTTGGTTGCGTACTCCTTGGCGATATTCGCCCAGCCGCCTAATACCTTCTGGCATGAAGCAGCCTGCTCACGGGCCGAACCGTCTCCCGGCTTAACTGCGAATATTGTGCTTCCTACGCCTGTATTTGATCCGCATACATCAGGGTATCTATCTTTGATAGTGTGCATGATATCCTTCATCCATGGATAAGCCTTACCCATGCACTCACCGGACTCTCTCACCTTCTCTACTGCCTGAACTGCCTTTGCACGGCCTACATATTCAGGATCCTTTCTTGAAAGGGTGAACTCTGCAAGTCCAAGAGGATTTGATCTGTATGATGAAGTCTCACCTGATGGGATAAGCTCGTCTGTTGTGGTTACAGGGTCATGTATAACTGACGCAACCTTGAGGACAAGATTGTCTGTAAGGGCAACCATCTCAGGCCAGTCCTTGATATTCGGACCAAACTTGATCTCTACACTTGGGTCTGCCTTTCCTACTCCGTTATATACTCTTCTGTCGTAGATATTTCTGTCGAAGAAATACTTCTGTCCCTTGTACTCAACATCAAGATCAGTTGCAGGTGTAAGATATCCCTTATTTGCCGCTGTTGCTGCAATAGAACGTGCGTCCATAAGAGCAACTGATGATATCTGACCATTCTGTATCTTTGAGCCCTCTCTGTTAGGGAAGTTACGTGTTGAATGTCTGATTGAAAATGCATTATTTGCCGGAGTATCTCCTGCACCGAAACATGGTCCACAGAATGCAGTCTTGACAATGGCACCTGTCTCAATGAGGTCTGCAAGAACACCATTCTTAGCAAGCTCCATATATATAGGAGTTGAAGCAGGGTATACTGATAATGTGAACTCATCATCACCTATGCTCTTTCCTCTTATTATATCGGCAGCCTCACAGATATTCTCAAAGCCACCACCGGCACAGCCTGCGATGATACCCTGATCTACATAAAGCTTACCGTTTCTTACCTTATCCTTTAATGAGTAATCGACCTTACCGTCAAGGCTTACAAGTGCTCTCTTCTCAACATCTGCAAGAACATCTGCAAGATTGGCATTTACGTCCTCGATAGTGTATGTATTACTTGGATGGAATGGCATGGCGATCATTGGCTTGATCTTTGAAAGATCTACATATACAACGCCATCGTAATATGCCACGTCACCGGGATTCATTTCCTTATATGCTTCCGGTCTGTAGTGAACATCGTACCACTCCTTGATCTTCTCATCAGTCTTCCAGATTGATGACAGACATGTGGTCTCTGTTGTCATTACGTCTATACCGATACGGAAGTCTGCCGAAAGCTTATCAACACCAGGTCCCACAAACTCCATTACCTTATTCTTAACATAACCACAGCCAAATGTTGCACCGATTATGGCAAGAGCCACATCCTGAGGACCTACGCCCCTGGCAACCTCGCCGTCAAGGTAAATAGCTACTACGCCCGGTCTTGCAACATCATAGGTCTTACAGAGAAGCTGCTTTGCCAGCTCTCCGCCGCCTTCACCGATAGCCATTGTACCTAAGGCTCCGTAACGTGTATGTGAATCAGAACCAAGTATCATTGCTCCGCACTCTGCAAGCATTTCTCTTGCGTACTGATGTATTACTGCCTGATGAGGTGGTACATATACACCACCGAATTTCTTGGCACAGGAAAGTCCAAACATGTGGTCATCCTCATTGATGGTTCCACCTACCGCACAAAGTGAGTTGTGACAGTTTGTAAGTACATATGGAATAGGAAATTCCTTAAGTCCTGACGCTCTTGCTGTCTGGATGATTCCTACAAATGTTATATCGTGGGAAGTCATCTTATCAAACTTTATCTTAAGGTTCTCCATATTGCCTGAAGTATTATGCTTCTCAAGGATTCCATATGCCATGGTATTCTTTGAGGCTTCTTCCTTTGATGGTGCACTTCCGAGCTTGGATGAAAGTATTGCTGCAGCGTCTGCATTATCTTCCACAAGTTCCTTACCGTTTAAAAGATAAGCACCATGTTCAAATAAGTTAATCATGTCTGTTCCTCCTAATCTCAAACATCAGACTGCACGGGACCGATGTTATCTGAATCTGTTTTGTAATATCCCCTATCCATTTTCATGAAAGGTCTGATATATTTTATCACAATATCATATACTTGTGAACAAAAATTATCGTCAGGAATTAATCTTTAAGCCTGAACTTGCTGCCGGTTGAAGGCGGTTCATTCTTATTACCTAAATCCGCTTCACTGGAGCGCGTATTACTTTGAGCGTCCTCGGAACTCGCATCACCCATTGTATTCTTCTGACCATCATCTACTGTCTTATTATGGGCATTATCTTCATCAGCCCCAGATACTTTCGATAAATTTTCATAGTCACCTGATATATCACCATAAGGATTGGCTTCCTCTCCGCTGCTAAACACATCTTCTCCTATGGACATGTTCTTCAAGCGTTCCTGCATATTCTCCCGCCTTAACTGTTCCTCATACTCTTCTATCTTCTGCTTTTCTATTTTTTCTCTCTTCATCTTTCTGTCAAGAAGCCATAAATACAGTGCAAATGATCCTGCTATGATAACCACTATGATCACTATCATTATGAGATTATAATTCGGGAACATGTCTGCGTATTCCTCAGCTGACTTTCCTGTTACCGGATGGGACTCCGTTGCGTCCGGTCCGTCCTGGTTCTCACGGGTATTTTCAGTTTCATGATCACCAAAATCCGCGTCACTCTTAAGGAAATACTCATAGCCTACCCGGTTGCCGCCATGGTCGTCCCAGGTAAGGTCTATGTTATACCAGTAACCGTCTACCTTTACCCTGTTCCACAGATGTTCACCGCCATTTCCATATCCATATTCACAGGTAACGGGAACTCCCGCTTTCTTCATTATCATGTAGAATGAAAGGGCATAGCCGTTACAGCTTGAACCGCCGATATACAGTGCATTAAAGGATCCTCCGGCAGCTATATCGTACTCATTATGTAATATAATATAGTCATGAACCGCCTTTACCTTTTCATAATCGGAAAGGTCTTTGATCTTATTCGCAATGAGAGTTGTCCTTAAATTCACAAGCATGCTCTTCACTCTGCTCATGCGCCTTATATTTATCTTTACGTTGCAATAATCTCCCTTGTCTCTTGTGGTATAACTGAATGCATAGAACTCACCGCCGGCATACATGTTCTTCTCCATGATGCCATCAAGGATCCACTGGTAGTCAAGATACGGATCATTTTCAGTCTTAATTGAAAATGAATTACTGTATCTCAGTGCACCTCTTACCACCGCGTCATTTGCATCGTCATCATTGGAAATAACTCCAAATGATACCGGAATAGCCCTAAGTATAATGTTGTATGCGATTATAACAAGGACTATGATCTCTATGACCAGTCTGCTCTTGCTCTTTTTCTTCCTTCCTGTCAGCTTCATTTTTAATTTCTCCTCCCATTTAATATCGGCTCATTTAACATTTGCCTTAATTCCGAATATACACGTCTATTTTATCACATATATTCCACCTGGAAAATATACAAATTACAGGGTGCCTCCTCCATTAAATCATGATTTATGAATTCTTACCTGTCTTAATCGCAGGAATTACTGTTCTTTCATATGAAATATATCCAAGTCTCCCTGTAAACTTCCCACTTTACAGATTTCTTACACATGATATAATTGTATAGATTATGATTTTTTATCAATAATCGGGTTTATATGGCGGTTATCAATGTTTTTTCGTCATATTTGTCATATTTGTATTACACAAGGAGATGCGAAAGTGAAGGACACAATCGAAATAAGATGGCACGGCCGTGGCGGTCAAGGTGCCAAGACAGCAGCCCTTTTGCTTGCAGACGTTGCCTTTAAAACAGGCAAATATGTTCAGGGATTTCCTGAGTATGGTCCGGAGCGTATGGGTGCCCCAATCACAGCTTATAACAGAATAAGCAGCGACCCTATCAGGGTTCATTCTAATATCTACACTCCACTGTATGTAGTTGTTGTAGATGAATCACTTATTGAATCTGTTGACGTTACTGCCGGTCTTAAGGAGGATGGTGCTATCGTTGTAAATACTCCAAAGAGTGCCGACGAGATACGCCCTCACCTTAACGGATATAAGGGTAAAGTATATACACTTGATGCAAGGGAGATCTCCATGCAGACTCTGGGAAAGAACTTCCCTAACTCTCCTATGCTTGCTGCCATCGTTGCAGTCAGCGGTATCATGGAGAAGGATGCCTTTCTTGCAGACATGAGAGTTTCATACAAGCACAAATTCGCCAAGAAGCCTGAAGTTATCGAAGGCAACATGAAGGCACTTGAGCTTGCATTTGCGGAGGTAACAAAATAATGAGAACAGATATCAGCAAAATCCATGAAAAAACCAGATATCAGGATATCACTCCCGGTAATCAGGTATATGGCGGCGGAACTTCAAAGGCTTTTAATACCGGCGAATGGAGAACTGCAACCCCTGTTATAGATGAAAGCAAATGTGTACACTGTCTTTTATGTGCGCCTGTGTGTCCTGACAGTTGTATACCTGTAATAAGCGGCAAAAGGCTTGCATTTGACCTTGACCACTGCAAGGGCTGTGGTATATGTGCATACCAGTGTAAGTTCGGTGCCATCACAATGAAGGAGGGCAAATAATATGGGTATCAGAGAACGCTTATCCGGAAATGAGGCGGTTGCACATGCTATCAAGCAGATCAACCCTGATGTAATGCCTGCATTCCCTATCACTCCTTCAACTGAGATACCTCAGTTTGTTTCTACTTTTATCTCCAACGGAGAGATCGATACAGAATTTATTCCTGTGGAGAGTGAACACAGTGCCATGAGTGCTGCCATCGGTGCAGAGGCTGCCGGCTGCCGTACTCTTACAGCCACATCCTCATGTGGTATGGCTCTTATGTGGGAGGAGCTTTATGTGGCAGCTTCCAACAGACTTCCTCTGGCTCTTGCACTTGTAAACAGAGCCTTATCCGGTCCTATCAATATCAACTGTGATCACTCAGACAGTATGGGTGCAAGGGATACAGGATGGATCCAGATATATGCAGAGAACAATCAGGAGGTATATGATAACTTCGTCCAGGCTTACAGAATCGCAGAACATAAGGATGTAAGACTTCCTATCATGGTATGCCAGGATGGATTCATCACAAGCCATGCTGTAGAGAATATTGAGCTTATTGAGACAGACCAGGTCAAGAAGTTCGTAGGCGAATATGAGCCTGAGCAGTATCTCTTAAATCCTAAAATGCCTATGGCTATGGGACCTTATGCCACTTCCCCATTCTACATGGAGACCAAGATGGCACAGAACGAGGCAATGAAGAATGCCAAGAAGGTCATTCTTGATGTGGCAGATGAATTTGCCCGGATGACAGGAAGACAGTACGGATTCTTCGAGGAATACAGACTTGAGGACGCTGATTATGCCATTGTCATGATAGGTTCTGCAGCAGGTACCACAAAGGATGCCATAGATGAACTTAGAAATCAGGGCAAGAAGGTTGGTCTCCTTAAGCTTCGTGTATTCAGACCATTCCCTGGCGATGAGATTGCCAAGGCACTGTCCCACACAAAAGCAGTTGCCATATTAGACAGATCAGAAGGCTTCAGAGCCGGTGGCGGCCCTCTCTCAGCAGAGATTAAGGAGCATTTCTACGATGCAGGACTTACCACAAAGGCTGTCAGCTATATATACGGTCTAGGCGGTCGTGATTACACTGTAGATGAAGCTAAGCAGGTATACGCTGAACTTGAAGATATGATCGAGAACGGAACCAAGCTTCCACAGTATCGGTATATAGGACTTAGAAAATAGGAGGTAAGATGAAATGGCATATAATTTTAAAGAAGTAATGAATAAGCCTGAGCGTCTTGCTCCAGGTCATAGAATGTGTGCAGGCTGCGGCGGTACCATCACAGTAAGAAATGTACTCCGTGCCCTTCACGAGGGTGATAAGGCTGTTATAGGTAATGCCACAGGATGTCTTGAGGTTTCAACCTTCATGTATCCTTACACAGCTTATGAGGACAGCTACATCCACAATGCATTTGAAAATGCAGGTGCTACCCTTTCAGGTGTTGAAACTGCATATCACGTCCTTAAAAAGAAGGGCAAAATAGATGATACTTATAAATTCATAACCTTTGGAGGCGACGGCGGTACATACGATATCGGTCTCCAGTCACTGTCAGGTGCCATGGAACGAAATCACGACATGGTATATGTATGCTACGACAACGGTGCATACATGAACACCGGTATACAGCGTTCATCAGCTACTCCTATGTATGCTGATACAACCACAACTCCTGTAGGTACCCAGTCAAACGGTAAAATGCAGAACCGTAAGGATCTTGCACAGGTTATGGCTGCCCATGACATTCCATATGTGGGTCAGACGACCCTTATAGGAAATATGCGTGATCTCTACGAGAAGTCAGAAAAAGCCATCTATACACCGGGTGCTGCCTTCCTTAATGTTATGGCTCCATGTCCTAGAGGCTGGAGATATCCTACAGAAAAGATCATGGATATCTGCAAGCTTGCTGTTGAGACCTGCTACTGGCCACTGTTTGAGGTTATTGAGGGCAAATGGATCCTCTCCTACTCTCCTAAGAAAAAGCTCCCTATTGAGGACTTCTTAAGAACCCAGGGAAGATTCAAGCACCTCTTCAAGCCTGAGAACGAGAACCTTCTTGTTCAGTATCAGGAAGAGGTAGACAGAAGATGGGAAGAGCTCCTCTTCAGATGTTCTAAGAATTAAGTGAATTAAGTAATGAATAAGATACAACAATCATTTTAATTGCCACAGCAAGGGTTGCTGTAATAATAAAATAAAAATCCTGCGTATCAGACCTGTTATGTATTGGAATTCCAATCATCAGGTGATATCGCAGGATTTTTTCAGCTTCAAACTAACAGCTAACTTTTCCGGTATTTCTCGTAAATCTCTATATATAGAGCAGAGCCAATGACCTTACAGCTTTGTTACGTTTGCTGCCTGTGGACCCTTCTCGCCATCTATAACTTCATACTCAACCTTGTCGCCTTCTTCAAGAACCTTGAAGCCATCCATGTTAAGTGCTGAGAAATGAACGAAAATATCTGTTCCGTTCTCATCGCTGATGAAGCCATAGCCCTTCTTTGCATTAAACCATTTTACTGTTCCTGTTTTCATTACATATACCTCCTTACATTTAACATCAACCCACTAATAATCTCATTAGGATGACGCTGCATGCCGAATCTTCACAGAAAACCCAACACATATTCGAACAGAAAACAACAAAAGGACACAGAACCACTATGTTCTATGCCCCTTTGCATTCCATATATGCATTATATTTCTTATTTATCCATAATGCAAGATATTTTTTGTGTTTTTTCAGTGTTTTTGTGATTTTATGTTTTTAAAACAGTTTTCAGTGTTTTTACTTGTTTTTCTTAGCTGCCCTTACTGTTTTATCTGGCACTGCGCTTTCCGGTTGCAGCAGTCTTCTTTTCCGTCACAGTTTTTTCTTTAGCTGTAGTTGATGGAGCCTTTGCTGCCGCAGCTTTAGTTCCTGCAGCTTTAGTTCCTGTGGTTTTGGTTCCTGCAGCTTTGGTTCCTGTGGTTTTGGTTCCTGTGGTTTTCTTCTCTGTTACAGTTCTTCTTTTAGCTGCTGCCACAGGCTTTTTCACTGTCTTCTTAACTACCGGCTTTGCGTCGGTGTAGTCATATTCAAGTATAACTGTCGAAAGTGGAGGCACATCCAGAGTAATGGTATAATCTGTTCTCTGGTTCTTAAGGGCCTCAGCCATTATCGGCTTTGGATTAAGTCTGCCTGAACCCCCGAAGCTTATATCATCTGAGTTAAGTATCTCCTTGTACTTTGTGTAGCATGGAACAGGTATCTTGTAGTTCTGTCTGTCAACCGGTGTGAAGTTACAGATGAACAGAAGCTGCTTCTTAGCTGTTGAACCTCTTCTTACAAATGAAATTATGCTTGTATCAGGATGATCACAATCTGTCCACTCAAAGCCCATAGGGTTGCTGTCATTTGCATATAAGGCGTCATTTTCTGAATAGAGCTTATTAAGAGCCTTAACATATCTCTGTATACCCTGGTTAAGCGGATTGTCAAGCACAAACCAGTCAAGGCTTCTGGCCTCACTCCACTCCCTAGGCTGGGCAAATTCCTGACCCATGAACAGAAGCTTCTTACCCGGATGTCCATACATATAGCCGTATGCCACACGGAGATTCGCGAATTTATCACCTTCAAGTCCCGGCATTTTATTTATCATTGAGCACTTAAGGTGTACCACCTCATCATGGGACAGCACAAGCACATAATTCTCCGCATAAGCATAGGATATACTGAAGGTAAGCATGTTCTGGTTGTTCTGTCTGAAGTACGGATCCATCTTCATGTACTCAAGGAAGTCATTCATCCAGCCCATATTCCACTTAAACAGGAAGCCAAGACCGTTCATTGAAGCCGGTGCAGTAACACCTGCCCATGCAGTTGACTCCTCTGCTATAAGATACGCTCCCGGATTTCTCTCTTCCATTATCCTGTTTATGTTCTGAAGCAGTGCTATTGCCTCGTAGTTTTCATTTCCACCGTCCTTGTTAGGAAGCCACTGGCCATCCTGCTTACCGTAATCAAGGTAGAGCATTGAAGCAACGGCATCCACACGGAGACCGTCAATATGGAACTTCTCAACCCAGAAAAGAGCATTTGCAATAAGGAAGTTAGCCACCTCACATCTGCCGTAATCGAATATATATGTTCCCCAGTCAGGGTGCTCTCCTCTTCTTGGATCCGGGTGCTCATACAAAGGCATACCGTCGAAACGTCCAAGACCATGGGCGTCTCTTGGGAAATGAGCAGGTACCCAGTCAAGGATAACGCTGATACCGTTCTTATGCATGTAATCCACGAAATACATGAAATCGGCAGGTGCGCCGTATCTGCTGGTAGGTGCGTAGTAATTTGTAACCTGATAGCCCCAGGAGCCGTCAAACGGATACTCTGCAATACCCATAAGCTCTATATGGGTATAACCCATCTCCTTAATGTATGAAGCGATCTGAGGTGCCAGCTCTCTGTAACTGAAGAAGCCGTCATCCGCCTCCTCAACCTTCTTCTTCCAGGAACCCAGGTGCATTTCATATATAGACATAGGCTTTGCCATTCTGTCGGTTCTGCTGTAGGTCTCTCTCTCCTTCATCCATGCGTCATCATTCCACTTGTATGAAAGATCGGCTACCACAGAAGCGTTCTCCGGTCTCATCTGTGACTGATTGCCATATGGATCACTCTTGTAAAGGATCTCATCATATCTGGTGAGTATCTGGTATTTGTAGATAGCGCCCGGCATAACTCCCGGAATGAACAACTCATATATACCGCCGTTTTGAGTGATCTGCATAGGATTAAGTGCTCCGTCCCACATGTTGAAATCACCTACAACGCTTACACGTCTTGCATGAGGTGCCCATACCGCAAAATATGTACCCTTCACACCGTCCACAGTCATAGGATGTGCTCCCAGCTTCTCATATATATCGTAATGCTTGCCCTCTGCAAAAAGATATATATCAAAATCTGATATCATTGAAGGAAATGCATACGCATCAGCACATTTAACTACAGAACCATCCTCATATGTGGTCTCCACACGATACTTTGTACCATCGTACTGTTTCTTTGGAAAATACGCACCGAACAAGCCTGCATCTGTGATCCTGTCAAGCTCCTTTGCACGCTTACCTGTCGCAGATGTTACGACCACCTTCTCTGCGTGAGGACGGTATACCGTGATCACCTGCCCCTCTCCGTAATCATGATTACCCAGAAGATGCTTTGGTGCATTTATCTTCCCTGCGGTAAGCTCATCATATAATACCCAATTAACCCAATCTTCTACCTTCTTGTTCATATATACCTCCATTTTGAATATTTATCTGAATCTGTGAGGTTCTGACTTTCTCATACTCACTATCCTTACGATAAGAGTAACTAGAAATCCCACTATCAATACCACGGCAAATGCTGTAAACATGTTTATTCCCATCCTATCAGGAAGGATATCCCGCAGATAATCGTCCCCGTTGAAGAAGACCGAATAATCATGTTTAAATGCCATTGCCTTTATACCGCCGAAGAAATCTCCCTTTCCGATCCATACCAGCAATATAAAGATAATCCCAATCACGGTTCCTGCGAGGCCGCCCCAGACCACACAGTCGTACATCCTTCTTCTCCGTACCACCAGAAAACCAAATACCAGAAGAATCACGGACACAAATATAAGCACCCTTGAAGCCCTGTATACCCTGTCAAGCTTCTCTATCCTTTTGCTGTTGAAATCACTCAGCTTGATGGTTGCCGAGTCGAAGCCCTCACGGTTTCTGGCACTGAAGCTGTCAGACATTATGCTGTACTGCAGCCACGCCTCGTATGACGTAAGATTCTCTCCTGTGGTTTCATTCACTATATCTGACTGACCTCTGGTCACATTGGATGTGTACTTGTCAAAGGGAACATCCCTGAACATAAATGCAGCGCTTACTGCCGCAGACAATATCATTATCATTATGGCAAAACCCATAATGATCTGGTGTATCCTGTATCTTGATTTCATCTTTCTATATTAACAGGCAGCCATGCTGCCATTACCCTGTTCGTAAATTTATATTGTTGGCAAAAAACTCACCATACTTGTTTATTTTACCATTTTACAGGGGTAATGTAAATAAACAGCCGCCTATTAAAAGTCGCTTATTTCCTGACGAAAAAAGTTAAATTTACCCTTGACAACCATATGCCTTTCTACTATTATTGAATAGTATGTTTACATTGAATTGTCCGTGTCCGGTTTTAATGTAAAACCATTATTATAATTATTACGAATGGAGGTAAAGGTTTTGGCTAATATTAAATCAGCAAAGAAGAGAATTTCTGTAATCGAAACAAAGACATTAAGAAATAAGATGATCAAGTCTAAGATTAAGACTGTAATTAAGAAGGTAGAGGCTGACATCGCTTCAGGTGATAAGGCTGCTGCACAGGCAAGCTTAAAGGTTGCTACATCAGAAATCGGTAAGGCTGCTTCAAAGGGTATCTACCACAAGAACAATGCCGCTCGTAAGGTAGCTCGTCTCAGCGCTGCTGTAAGCAAGATGGCTTAAGCTTAAATCATTTTATTAATTTTTATATATTGTATATCATATGTTGGCTGCACATATGAGCATTAAAAAATCGCCTCAACCCAAGGCGATTTTTTATTTTATATATTTTCTGTTTTACATGTTTCCTATTTCACAAGTTTCCTATTTTGTATGCCTCGTATTTTTTACATATCTGACATCTTATATCCGCCGGATATCTCTACTATCAGCAATTCTACCGCGATGGTGTCTGATATCTGACCGGTCTTGAATTTATAATCCATCTCCTGGCATTTGTCAACGATAGTCCTAAGCTGCTCGTAGGAATATCTGTCGCTCTGCTCCCTGTACTTCTTCACAAGCCAGGAACGTATTCCCGTGATCTCTGCAGTCTGCTCGTCAGTCTTTCCCTCTCTGACACACAGCTTTATCTTAAGAAGGATATCAAACTGCCTTGCTATAAGGAACAGTATCTTTAACGCCGGCTCCTTTCTGTCAAGAAGTCCGTGGTACAGATGTATTGCTTTCGACTTCTGGCCTCTGGCTATGCACTCGATCATCTGGAATACATCATCCTCCGGGTTTGAGATACATATCTCATTTACATCCTTAAGAGTGATCCTCGGCACATCCATACAATAAGCAATAAGCTTATCCAGTTCATTCCTTATGACATTCATGTCACTCCCTGCATTCTCTATAAGCTTGAATACCGCGCTCTGCTCTATCTCCTTCGATACAGCCTTAACCTGGGCTGTTATCCAGATGGTGAGCGTCCTCTCATCAGGTGTGACAAATTCCAGTGTCTCGCCGTATCTGTCCACCGCCTTATAGGTTCTGCTCCGCTTGTCTACATCCTTCTCCACAAATACCATAACGGCGGTATCCGGAAGCCCCGGTATGGTATCCGCAAGATAATCATTACTCTTGGCAAATAACCCGCTTCCGCTTACCAGCACCACTCTTCTGTCTGCGAAAAACGGCATTGTCTGGCAGAAGCTTATCATCTCCGCCGGATCGGATTCTTCTCCTACAAACTTTGAGAAGTTTAAAGTGTCCTCCACATCTGTAAGAGCATTTACCAGTTTATCCTTGTACTGCTGTACAAGATACGTCTCATCTCCGAATAACAGGTAAACTCTTTTGAACTCCCCTGCCTTTATATGGCTGTTGATTATGGTCATCGGATTCTTTTTTTCTGTTTTCTTAGCTGCCATATCCTAACCTCTGACGCTGTATATAAGTTCTTTATACTGCATATGTTCTGGAATTTACAAGACGTCCCCTGAATACTCTATACTCCAGCGGTCTGTCATATAAAAATCCCTGAACGTTATTGCACTTTTCTGTCTTAAGGAACTCAAGCTGTTCCTTTGTCTCCACGCCTTCGGCAATCATATCTATTCCCATACTGTAGATCATCCTTACGATACATTTAAAGAGCACTGCATCCTTGCCCTCTGCCGACGCCACGTTATCAACCAGGGACTTATCAAGCTTTATCACGTCAATATTACCATTTGTAAGGATACTGAGGGATGAAAGTCCTGTTCCAAAATCATCTATAGCCACGGTAAAGCCTGCTTCATGCATTACCTTTATAAAGTAATCCTGCGACTCTGTATCGCTGTAATATGCAGACTCTGTTATTTCAATCTCAATATACCGTCTTGGCACATTGTATCTCTCAACAATACCAATAATCTTCTCTGTAAGTGCCTCATTGAACAAATGAACCCTTGAGAAATTGACCGAAACCTTTACAGGCTCTATGCCTGCGTCAATCTGTTCTCTTATATTCTGACATACCTTTTCAAATACATATATGTCGAGCTCCCTGACATTTCCATCTGCTTCAAGTATAGGAATGAACACGGAAGGAGAATCAACTCTTCCCTCACGCTTCCATCTTACTAAAGCCTCTGCACCGACGATCTCATTTGTAAGTATATTTACCTTAGGCTGATAGTAAACAACAATATTCTCATCGTCTAAAGCCTTCTTAAAGGTCATGGACACCTTCTTGTTCTCTGTATCCCTCTTCATCATCTCTGATCTGTACACGTGAAAGGAATCTGCGCCGCTGCGTCTCGTTGCACTGTATGCGATGGATGCCTTGTTAATAGCCGATGGAAATGAATCTCCGTCCTCTATCTCATACATTCCAATTCTGGCAGACACGTCAAAATTTACATTCTCGTATCTGGTATTCACTGTGATAGTCACCTGCTTAAGGAAGCTTATGAAATCCGGTGCAAATTCCTTCTTTACCAGAACAAAGAAATTATCTCCGCCAAGGCGGCATACCATTCCATGACCTGCAAGATGCGTCTTTATAGTATTTGCATAGGCTATAAGTGCCTCATCACCGCGTCTTGAACCTACACGGCTATTAATATACTTGAAATTCCTTATGTTAAAGAAAACTGCATTGTAGTCTTTAAATGCATCCTTATCCCCCATCTTCATAACGTTCATGACCATACCATGCTGGTTTAAAACACCTGTAAGGGTATCATAATTTATAGCCTTGTCCAGAAACCTGTATGCTCTGCTTCTTGTTCCGTAAAAGAATATAAGCCTGGAGATCTCGTCTATATCCGATATCTCCTCATCTGAAAACACTGTATTTCTGACAGGGTATGAGGTGATGGTCACAACACACTTCTGAGGTGTCACATACTTCTTTCTGTAAGCACATTCTTCATCATAGCCAGCCTCCGACTCAACCAGATTAAACTTTAACCGCTCTCCCTGGGTCAGGGGATTGTGCACCGGAGACTCAATGCTTACTGTCATACATCCGACATTAAGCTTTTTACATACATCCTCTATTGCGATGCTGATATGCTTATTTACCTGATTGTGATCAGACACATCATCGGGCAATCCGTTTATCACTTCATATATTTTTTCTTTGGTCACTACACTCATGTCCTACCTCTTTCCAGTCCTCACAAACAACACCGCTCCAAGTACAACAACTGCAAGTGAAATAATCTGGGATGTTGAAAATACTCCAATACTTCCCCTGTAATCATCCCTTAAAAATTCTATGGCAAATCTTCCGATTCCATACAATATAAAATAGAGTGCACCTACTCTTCCATCTGCATGTTTCCTGCTTAAGTAGAAATACAAAACAGCAGCTATCACAAAATCTCCCGCTGAAGATATGAGCTGTGTAGGTATAAGCTTTACATTATTCGGTGCATAATCCGAATGTTTAAATACAATGGAAAATGCCGACTCTGTTCTTGCACCGTAGCAGCAGCCTGCAAAGAAACATCCTATACGTCCGAATCCCTGTCCAACGGCAACTCCCGGCATTACTATATCAAGATATGGTAAAAATGCGGTTTTCTTTATCTTCTTGATATATAGCATGCTGGCAAGCACTCCGCCGATTATACCTCCGTATACCACGAAACCGTTCTTGAAATCCAAGAGTATAGACGGATCCTTTATTATCTGCGGAAGCTCTACTATATAATACAAAAGCTTACAGCCAACTATTCCGCCGACTATGGCACACACCAGTATTCCATACAGAATATCCCGATCAAGCCCCTTCTTCTTAGTCCAGTACTCTGACAGAAATAATGCCGCAAGAAACCCTACAGCGATCATAAGTCCGTACATGTGAAGGGTCAACGGGCCTATATTTATATCATTAAACATATATACTCCATTCCGCAGCCTTAAGCCGCTCCAAACAAATATTCACAATACGCTTTTAATTGTAACACATCCCCAGTGGTATTTGCAAAAATATTATTGGATATTTCTGTCAACATATACTGCTGCGGGAACCTTTGGCAGTGTCTGACAATATCACATCTTCTGTATATCAAATAAGTTTTTCCAGTTCCATAAACACCCTGTCTGCATACAGTTGCTTTATGTTATGTCTCGTCATGCCAGCCACATCTGAACTAAACCGAAATGTATTTTCCCTGCCATCTGCAATAATACAAAAATATACCTGTCCTTGAACACTATCCGAATTATTTGGATCTATATTACCGGTCGTCCCGGTTATCCCGATGGCAATGTCCGTCTTTAACTTATCCATAACTGTACGCGCCATTTCAGCGGCACATTCACTTGAATATACTCCATATTTTTTTATAATCTTCTCATTCACCCCAATAAGTACTTTAGTCTCATTCAGGTAAGTAACATATCCCCCCGGAAATATACCAGATGCCCCTTCGGTATCCGTTATCATGGAAGCTATCATACCAGAGGTACAGCTCTCCATTGTGGAAATAGTTGTATGTGTTTCAATCAGCTTTTTTATTATCCTGTCTTTGTCTTCCTGTTTCATTTTGTACACCGGCCTTCATTTTTCGTAATTTATATCAGTGCAATTATAAGCTTTTTTCTTTAAAATGTCCCGTGATTTATTACGTGAAATATCATTTTTCTTTAATCTTCCACCTGACGCAGAAAAACCTGCTTAATCTATATATCCCGACAAGCTCCAATCACCTCTTTCTATAGATAATATGATTGCTCCGTGCTCCTTTGTTGTCATATATTTTGTATCTGCCATCTTCAACCTCTCCAGCGTCTCTGCATGTGGATGTCCATATCTATTGTCTTTTCCACAGGATATAATTCCATACATTGCCGACACTCTTTTTAAGAAATCACTGCCGCTGCTATTTCTGCTTCCATGATGTCCCACCTTCAGAATATCGCAGGCTATACTATCGGAAATCTCCCCCAGACTATTTTTTTCATACAATTCAATAAGTCTTTTTTCCGCAGCAATACCTGCATCCCCCACAAACAACAGACTCAAAGAAGCATCTGAGTCACTTGATTTATTTAAATTTTCTATATCCGCTTCTCTTACGTCCCATGTAATTGTTGTTTTCAAGATCATGGACAGGTTGTTTGTATCCAAGACACCCTGTCCGGCTTCTTCATCCGGATACAGACATTCTATATTTATGGTCTCAGCATGTTGGTGATTGTATGTAATGTTATCACCGGGCTTCATGTATATTATGTTCACGTTATTTGCTGTTGCCTCTGACTTCAATTCTTGAAGGGCATCCTGATCCCCGTACTCAGGCAGCACCAGATTGACCACATGCACGCCGCTCTGTTCCTCATTTAACAAATATTCCAGACCGGACACATGATCTACGTCACCATGAGAGACAAACGCATATTTCACCTCCGAAACCCCATAATATTTCAAAACAGGTACCATAACATACTCTCCGACTCTTTTGTTGGAGGAAGAGCCCCCATCAATAAGTATTCCCCCATGACCGGATGTACGAAGCAGCACTCCGTCCCCCTGACCTACGTCCATGTAGACAATCTTGAGAGATTTGTCATACGAATATACTTCATATACTACAGTCAAAAAAAGTACTGTAGCCAGCATCAAATACAAAATCGGTCCTCCCCTCTCTGTTTTTCCAATCCGGATCATCCGCAATATGGCAAATATCAAAACAACCGAGAGATAATATACAAATACCATTCCAATACTTATGTGTCCCACAAGCACGGAAGCACCTGAAAGTCCGGAGGCAAATATACATAAATACTTATAGCCAAAAAGAATAAGTCTGACAGGATATGTCATGACAACTGCAGCCCCCGCAAAGAACAAACCGGTCAATACAACCAGGATACTTCCACCTACAATAAGTGACACCAGTGGAATCACTATCAGGTTAATCAAGATCGAGTACGGCGGAAATTGATAGTAATAGTAAATGATAACAGGTGTGGTAGTAATAAATGACGCAATTCCCACCACAAGAGCATCAATTAATTTTATTATCACTTTCCTTAAGCTCATAATCTTTTTATGCTTTTGTTTTTTCTTTTCATCCGCCGCTTTGATGAACCGCTTAAACATCCTCAACAATTTACGCAACTGGGGGGCAACAACTGTCACTCCTGTTATTGCTGCAAACGAAAGCTGAAATCCTGCATCCAATATTACATAAGGATTTCCCAAGACCATTATTATCATTGCAAATCCCATGGATGTTGGTGCGTCGGTCTTTCTTCCGAAATACTCGGCAGCTATGGATAATATAAGCATTATCACCGCCCGTTCCGTAGAAGACGACATACCTGTCATAATTCCATATAGGATTATTATAGCAATTGAAAATGTTCCTGATATAAGCCTGCCAATCCTTAATTTTCTCAAAAAGCCATACAAAGTCATGCCAATAATAGCAACATGAACACCCGTCTGGGGTTTTACCCTGTATAAAATAGATGGCATTACTTCCTATATAAAGGGATTTTTCCTTACCCCAAAACCTAGCAATCGTAGGGGGGATACAAGTATCCCCCGTCTAACCCTCGAAATCACTATATTTTCTAACTTTTTGGAAGTGGTATCATCACGCATAATATGCTAAAAAGATACCCGGACATGTTGGTCGATGTGAATTTATCGTTACAATGCTATCAGAACATTTTGGACTATCTATAAATTATTTGTAACAAAAAATTGCATGGCTGTCAAATCATATGCCATACTATTTTCGATAATCTACTTACTCTTCATTTTCACGTCTTTCATACAAGCTTATACAAGCATTGAATTTCAAGAGAATTCTATTAAAATCTTCCTCTGAATACGCTCCCTTTCCATAAGGGGTTGCTTCAAACAATTGACTTTCTCGTTCTTTCACACGTTTACAAATGCTATCAAAAGCAAAAAATAAGCTCATTTGCGAATATTGAAAAACTTTAAGCCAGCCTTCCTTATTCGATTTTCCTAAATCAAATACAAATACCTGATCTGTTGGATATCCCTCGGCAGCTTGTTTTCTATATAATTTTGTTGTACTAATATCCGAATGCTCAAATTTACTGCCTTCATTATATAAGGTAATATACATCCCAAATAAAATCGGATCCTGTTGAGCCAGTTCTGCAATGCTCTTTGGACTTTCTCCCAGATTCTCCTTTTTCAATATTTTTCGGATTTCCTTGCTGCCTCTATTTAGTTTGGTAATTGTTTCTTCGCCTTTGAATCTCTCATCTAATGTATCACCAAAATCCCGTATCATTTTTTTCAGATTTTGATTTGACCTGAGTTGGTTAATATCTGGTTGATAGAAAAATTCTTTGAGTCTTGTATTATCGCCTTCTTCAGCTTCGCATAAATACTTTATCCATAAAGTATTATTAAACTGGCTTCTTGCCAAAAGGTAAGCTTCCTGTTCCATTCCGTTTTCCAAAAGCAAAATGCAGCTATCACACAAATTCACCTGTTTAGCCATCAAAGAAAGCACTTCTCTATACCAAGAATACTCATCAATCAAAATGATAGGCTTTCCTTCTTTAATTACATATTTAGCAATATCTTCCGTAATCTCTTTTAACAAATCCGTTAGTTCTGGTGCATGACTTCCATTCATATCTGCATACCTCCATTCCATTTTTAAATCAGCAGTTTCTTTTTATATATTGTACCAAAAATGGTGTGACTATCCAATCACAGCCACACCGTTTTTGCATTCCTTTATTGGTTATTTTCTTTCTTTGCAAAGAATGCACCGTAATCAAACATCTTCATGCTCTGATATCTGCCGATATCCAGCAGGGAAGATATAATTATCTCCACGTCCTTATCTTCCCCGGATGGCTCATGCAGTCTGTTGCACAACCTTTCATAAGCAGCAAGCATCTGGGCGTATAGCTGTTCACAGTATTTTCCTTCTGCAAATTCATCCTCCACCACTTTACTTTCCTCGATCTCGCACTCATCCAGATTGTAAGCGCCATTCATCAGATCGTAGATCACTGTTTTGAATTCCTCATCCCGTACACTCATATACATCCTCATCACTTTCTTTGCCGTAAAGAATGCATAGAAAAAGGGAAAGCAGCCATTTCAGATACAATTGAACTGCTTCCCCTTACTTTTTCAGCGTCCTTACGAAGTTCATCAAGATTCTCCGTTCATCCGCATTCAGGTCATCCCATATTTCCAATAATTCTTCTTGCTCATCTGTCAGATCAGGCCGCATACCTTCTCCGGCAAAAAACTGTGCGATTGATATTCCGAATGCATCGCAGATTCTTTCCAAGGTTGGTACTGTCGGTATACTCTTCTTGTTGATTATATTTCCCAAAGCCGTCTGTGACATATCAGTGAGCTGTGCAAGCCTGTATTTGGAAATCTTGTGTTTGTTGCATAATTCTTTTACCCTCTTTGGTATGTACTCCTCTGTACGCAAGTAAGTTACACCTCTCTTCTATCTGTACGATATACATATTGTAACCGTAAAACAGAAGAAATATTAGAACCATATCTCTTGTGTATTTTACTCTAGTGAAGTGGAGTATTCAGATAAAAAAATATGAACAGCAGACATATGCAGTTCAATTCTCTATCTTCTTGAAGCCTTATTTTTCCTTGTTTCTATCACCCTTTTATCGTCTGGTTTCATTCATAAGCATACCATCCGTATGCAGATTCATCAACACAAATCGTTCGACACATTTCGCACTTTGCTCCACCCTACTTTATCAAATTACCAAACCTTTCTTCACTTATTGATAGATAATTTACTGTGCGTAAGAAAAAGAAAACAGGAGGTACTATTATGAATCAGACGCAACAGTCATCTGTCGACCACCGACAGATAGGATATCGTATCAAGGAAGTAAGGGAGCAGAATAATTTCTCACAGGCAGAACTTGCGGAAAAAACGGAACTCTCCGTTTCCTACATAAGCCACATTGAGAATGCAAAAAGGAAAGCAAGTCTGGAATCCATCATCCGCATCGTCAATGCCCTCGGCATTACCATAGATGAACTGCTTGCCGGAGTGCAGATGCACAATCCCACTGCATACCAGACGGATATCGATATTCTCATGGAAGAATGCTCGGAGAATGAGAAGCGCTTCATCTTTGAGCTGATAAAAGCAAGTGTTGATGCCATGCATAAAAACGGCTGGGAGCTTACATCCAAAGATGGGCAGAGGTAACGGCACATCATTTTCACACAAATTATTTTTATTTGGAATAGACTATAGGGATATGCGTGTCCGTATGGTCTATTTTATTTTGATATGAAAATTTTATAATAAACTCATCATAAAAATGAAGGTGGTTAGTCATGAACGAAAATGAGCATAAGGCCGGTTCTGTTGCCGACCAGAAAAATAAGATCAGGGAACGTTATAAAGGTGTCAGTCTCGATGAACTTGACGTGATTCCGGCACTTCCGCAGGAAGATATCTTTGCTGTTGAAAATGAACAGCGTGTTGCCGTATATGCAAGGGTATCCACGGATGATCCGAGACAGACATCCTCTTACGAACTGCAGAAAAACCACTATCATGATGTTATCAGCAAAAGTCCGAACTGGAAACTCGTACAGATTTATGCGGATGAAGGTATTTCTGGTACTTCCCTGCAGCACCGTGACCAGTTCAAGCTGATGATCGAGGATTGTAAACAGGGCAAGATAGATCTTATCGTTACAAAAAGCGTATCCCGTTTTGCAAGAAATGTCGTGGACTGCATCGGGTATGTCCGTGAGCTGCTTGCCCTTCCCCACCCTGTCGGTGTGTTCTTTGAAACGGAAAGGCTCAATACCTTTGACCCCAAAAGCGAGATGGTGCTTTCCTTCATGGCCACACTTGCACAGGAAGAAAGCCATACAAAAAGCGAGATCATGAACGCTTCCATTGAGATGCGTTTCCGTAGGGGAATATTCCTGACACCGATACTTCTCGGATATGACCACGATGAAGACGGCAATCTTGTCATCAACGAAGAAGAAGCAAAAATCGTAAAGCTCATATTCATGATGTACCTAAACGGATGCACCTGTCAGGAAATTGCCGACACCCTGACGGAACTTGGATGCATGACCAAAAAGGGAAACACCGTATGGTCCCCCGGCTCTATCCTTCAGATACTGCAGAACGAACGCCACTGCGGTGATGTACTCGCACATAAGACCTATACCCCAAACTATCTGAATCACAAGTCAAAGAAAAATATGCAGAACCGTCCGCAGTACCGTAAGCGTAACCACCATGAAGCCATCATATCAAGGGATGACTTCATTGCAGTACAGAGGCTTATCAGTAATGCGAAATACGGAAATAAAGGACTGCTGCCGGAGCTTAAAGTCATCCCGGAGGGAGTCCTCAAAGGTTTTGTTTCCATCAATCCCAGATGGGCCGGATTTAAGGAAGATGACTATATCAATGCTTCTGCAAGTGTATATAACGGCACGGAGCAGACTTCCGCTTCTTCTGCTCCGGTAGAGGTACAGTCCGGTGACTTCGACCTCCGTGGATATGAAATTGCACGCTCCCAGTTTTTTGACAGTACGGACCGTATCACGGTCACTTTCAGTCAGGGAGATATCCGTTTTTCCTGTCCTGCCGTCCGGAGACTTGAAAGCACGCTTGTAGAACTTCTTATGCATCCACAAAAACGGATCCTTGCAGTAAGGACTGCCGGAAAAGAATGCCGTAATGCCATGCAGTGGTCTAAAAAGAAAAGCGGGGTCAGTTTTCCAAGGGGAATCAGCGGAACTGCATTTCTCCCTACCCTGTACTCCCTTCTCGGCTGGAAGGATGACTGCCGTTACCGCATCACCGGAATAAAACGGGGCAAAGGAAATGATGCCATTCTGCTCTTCAATCTTACAGAACCGGAAATATTCATACCCAATGACACAGTAAGCTCACTTCCGGAATCAGATACATCCGTAAAGCCCTTTACCGACAGCAACCGCAGGAATGTCCGTGCTTATCCTCCGGACTGGGCAGATACATTCGGCAGCAACTATTACAGCCACGCACAGGCACAGGAGCTTGCCGGATTTGGAAAAGGCATGGAGCCTGACATATCCCATGCATCCGTCATATACAAAGACAATGACATACAGGTCACCAGCAAAGATGACATAGAAAGAAATATCGAACAGATCATGTCCGATATGAAGGAGAATACAGATGAACACACAGACGAACAATGAAAGAAACACCATTCCCGTTATGGAAGATGATGCATTCAGTTATGACGGCTATCAGGTAGTCCGTGGAGAATTTTTCGCACATACCTACGAACCGTCATTTACCTTTAATTCCAACAAAGTATCCGTAAATACCGCCTGTATCAAGAAACTGCCGGATACGGACTTTGTTCAGATACTTGTTAACCCGGACGAGAAAAAACTGGCAGTACGTCCATGTCAGGAAGACGAGAAAGATTCCTTCCGGTGGTGTTCCGCAACATCAAAACGGTCACCAAGGCAGATCACATGCCGTATCTTTTTTGCAAAAGTCGTATCCCTTATGGGATGGAATTCGGCATACCGTTATAAGCTGCTCGGCAAACTTATAAAGTCAGACAACGAGCTGCTGTTTGTTTTTGACCTTACCACACCGGAGATCTTTGTACGCTCTGAAAAGGAAGACGGAAAAATAAAAACTTCCCGCACCCCAAGCTATCCGGAAGAATGGCAGAACCAGTTCGGTGTGCCTGTGGAAGAACACCAGAGCAGTCTTCAGATCAATATGTTTGACGGATATGCGGTATTCGGCATTTCCGAAAACAGCAGCACTTCCACCCCAAAAGAAAATCCAGAACATCCAGAAAAGGAGGAACAACACTATGAACAGACAAACCTCTTTGAAGCCGGTCCTTTGCATTGACTTAAAGAAAAACAGAATCCGCATACATAAACTTACGCTCCATATGCTCGGTGACCCTGAGTATATCCAGCTCCTTGTAAATCCCAAAAGCAGCATGATTGCCGTAAGGAAAAGCGTCCGCAGGGATTATCTGGCACACCGTGTACGCACCTGTGGATCTGACAGCCACTACTGCTGCGAATTATACAGTACGGAGCTTCTGCAGGCCCTTCGTGTCACCAACGTGAATCTGGCAGAGAACCAGAGCTACCGTATCTACGGTGCATTAAATTCAAAGGAATGTCTCGCCAGCTTCTCCATGAATGACTGTGTGCTTGTGGATGATACGGCAAGAACGGAGGAAGCACTATGAATGACATGCCAATGCCGGAACTTGTAAAAGACCCGGAATTTACAGACCTTATCCAGCCGAGGGACACACAATACATGGAAGAACTTGAAGAGGATATTTTTGACCACGGATGTACTGACCCTGTATGTGTATGGAACAATATCATCATAGACGGTCATCTCCGCTATGATCTCTGTAAAAGGTGGGATATACACTTCACCTTAAGACGCATCCTGTTTGAAAGCCGGGATGAGGCAGTATCCTTTATCTGCCGTGCTCAGTTAAAACGCACTGACCTTACGGGGGAATATAAGAAATATCTGATAGGCAGAATGTTCCGTGCCGAAATGAATTTAGCCGTTGGAAAATTCCTAAAAGAAAATCCTGATAAGACTGCAAACCCTGACGGACAGGTGTCACAGAAATATGTACGCAAGACAGATGTTGCAACCGTCATAGGGAATGAATACAATTTTGGTTTTTCCACCGTGACAAAATATGATATCTATGCCCGTACGGTCGATGACCTGAAACGGAAAAGTCCTGAGATTGCACAGAAGATACTGACGGGAAAACTCCGTGTCTCCCACGAGAACATCATAGAGCTTTCACGGCTTCCAATCGAGGATATAAACGGACTGAAACGTCTGCTGGACAGCGGTTCTATCGACCGCATCGGCTACTCACAGCTCCGGCACGAATTAAGATGGCAGAGGCTTCCGACCGGAAAACCGGATTCACGGAGAATAAAGAGGGAAAAAGCCAGTGCCGAAGCCGGAATCAAACAGATGCCGGCTACGGATCCGGATTCGGAACTCGAAAGCCTTAAATTCACGATCCCTTCATGGTCAAAGACCATATCAAGGACAATGGAACTTACTGATTTTACTTCTACCTCCACCAAAGCAAGGCGCGAAGTGAAAATGCAGCTATTAAACCTTACAAGAAAAATAACAAAACTGCTTTCGCAGCTTGAGGAGGATGATTCGAAATGACAGAAGAACAGATAAACGATGAACAAAGGACAGAAACCGACCTAATGCAGTTCGTACCAAAGGTACACTTTGAGCAGATACCTATCAGAAACCTTGTATCCAATCAGGAATACCAGCGCAACCTTTCACAGCATCATGTAAAAAACGCTGCTTCCCACTTTGACCTGTATCAGATAAATCCGGTAAAGGTCAGCCGCAGGGACGGGATAAATTATGTATTTAACGGACAGCACACCATTGAGATTGTTGCACTTGTTTCCGGCTCCCGTGAAACGCCCGTATGGTGCATGGTCTACGATGATCTGGAATACGAACACGAAGCGGATATCTTTGCAAACCAGATGAAATATGTAAAGCCCCTTCTGCCCTATGAGATATTCATGGCAAACATAGAGGCCGGTAATGACAAGCAGCTCATCATCCGTGATCTGGTAGAGTCCTATGACCTTACCATCACTTCAACAACTGCTCCGGGAGGTATCTGTGCCGTTGCAACACTGGAAAACATCCACGATAAATACGGCTACCATATGCTCGACCATGTGATCCGCCTGATTGCTGCCACATGGGAAGGTGCATCCCAGTCATTCAGTGCAAATATGATGAACGGTCTGGCACGTTTCCTGAATGCATACGGTGATGCCGTCAAAGATGATGTTTTCAAGGAAAAGCTCGGAAGGATATCCATAAAGGAACTTTCACGCACCGCCAAGGACAGGCGTTCCGGCTCCCTTGGATTTGCGGAAGCGATCCTTATCGGCTACAACAAGAAATGCCGGAATCCGCTCCCTTGGGATAAACTCTACACCCACAAGCTCCCGCAGAAAAAAGCCGTGGAAGAAGAACCGTCCGATATCCCGGAACAGGATGATACTGACCAGATAGATATGGACGGTCAGAGCAGCCAGCTTGACCTGTTCGGATTTCAGGATGATGAGGTTTCCGAATAGTTTATACGGAAACCTTTATCCTGCTTCCTTCCAGAAAGAAGAACTCATATTTCTTTGCACCAAGCACCGTCACTTCCGCAAGGACAAGTTGTGCGATCTCAGGAACAAATCTGCCAAGCGGTTCATTCTCCGTGGCTTCCATCATCTGCTCTGCCCGTATCTTTTCAAGCGGACTGCCGTCTGTCTTCATCTGATTCCATCTTTCCATGAACTTTTCCCTGTCCGCAACCAGTTTATTGAATGCCTTCACAAATCCCTTTTCAAGGTTGGAATTGTCAACATAGGCATTACTGCACGTTACCCTTCCATCCGTCCGGTGGTTCTTGCACTGCCACTGTACGATTCCCCTTGATTTCCATGAATGTCTTGTAAACAGGCTTTTACACTCACCGCAGAATACCTTCTCGCAGAACGGCATGCAGTCCGCACCGTAACTGTACCTGTCCGTTCCGTGGTCTTTCATGAACCGTTCCCTGCGTTCAAATTCTTCCTGCACCGCATTCCATGTTTCCTTATCTATGATTCCCTTATGGCTGTCCTTAACATAGACCTGTGCGATTTCCCCGTTATTTTTTACCTGACGCTTGGTAAGGAAATCAGCCGTATAAGTCTTCTGCAGAAGCGCATCGCCCATATGCTTTTCCTGTTTCAGGATACCCACGATTGTGCTTGGATACCATTTCGTCTGTCCGTTGCATCCCGGAACCTTTTCTTCCGTCAGTTCCTTCGCAATCTGTGCTGGATTGATGCCGATAAGGAAATCCCTGTAGATGCGTCTTACCGTTTTTGCCTGTTCCTTATTGATGACCAGCTTCCCGTTCTCATCCTTATCGTAGCCCAAGAACTTGAATGTATTCAGGTGCATCTCACCATTCTTGAATTTGGTGCGGATGCCCCATTTGCAGTTCTCCGAAATGTTTCTTGACTCATCCTGAGCAAGCGAGCTTAATATCGTGAAAAGCAACTCCCCGGTAGAATCGAGGGTGTTGATGTTTTCCTTTTCAAATATGATACCGATTCCGAGGTTCTTCAGCTTTCTGGAATATGCCAGACAGTCCTGCGTGTTTCTGGCAAAACGGCTGATGGACTTTGTAATGACAAGGTCTATCTTACCGCCTTCGCAGTCTGCGATCATTCTTTTGAACTGTTCCCTTTTCTTGGTGTTGGTTCCTGAAATACCCTCATCCGCATAGATGCCCGCCATTTCATAATTTTCATGGTCATTGATATATTTGGTGTAATAATCAACCTGTGCTTCAAAGCTGTGGAGCTGGTCTTCCTGATCCGTGGAAACACGGCAGTAGGCTGCCACCCTTATCTTCTTTTCCTGTACCGCCCTGCGTCCTGTTTCACGCTGTCGGTTTCTTGCTGGTATAACTGTAACGCTTCTTGCCATTCTTATCATCCTTTCTCTGAATATAAATATCTTTTTTGATTTCTCCCCATCCCCTGATAACGGAATCAGGAATCCTTGTCCCCCTGCAGAATGCCACTCCTTTTCGTTTGGCCCCGTTGCATATCCATATGACCTTATGGCTTTTCGGATTTACATGGCGGACCAGTCTGCTTCCGCAGAGTCCGCAGAATATCTTCTTTCTGTACGGATATGCTTCTTCCGTATTTTCCGGTATTGCTTCCGGCACTTTCTTCTTATGCCTTCTTTTCCATGAGCTCTCCTTCAGATAGGTGAATTCTTTTGTTCCCTTTACGGAAGGTTTCTCATCAATATACATATTCCCGTCAAAATGCCATGCTTTTCGAAGTACCCCGTCCGGAATGTTTATCCCTTCACAGAAGGATTTCCCATACCGCTTCGTACCGCTGCACCCCCAGTTCAGTCTGTTGCCGTTACTGTAGATACGTTTGTAAAGCGGATGTCCGCATTTTGCACAGAATATCCTGTTCATGTATGGGTAGTTATCTTCCGTAAATTCTTCAATTACCGAACCTTCGGCAAGATAATCCCGCTTTGCTTCAATGGCATCCTGCGCCTTCTGCCAGAGTTCAGGGGATACGATTGCTTCATGGTCATCTTCGATATACCATGCATCAACCTCTCCCCTGTTCCTTACCAGTTTTCTTTCTTCATTCACAAAATGCTTATGCATGATGTAATCGCCCTTATAGATCTCATTTTCAATCAGACGGAACACCGTGCTGTCGATCCACTTTGTACCGCCCACGGTCTTTACTCCGTTTTCATTCAGATATCTTTTAATGGCTGCCGGGGTATATCCGTCTGCTGCCATTTCATATATTTTTCTGACCCACACCGCTTCGGATTCATCTGCGATATAGACTCCCCTTTCGTCTTTCGTATATCCGAAAGAACGCTCAAGGTACTGTACCGGAATACCCGCTTCATATTTTCTCTGGTACACCATCTTTGCTCCGGCGCTTCCGCTTTCGCTTTCTGCCTGTGCAAATGCCGCCAGTATCGTGAGCATCAGCTCCCCTTCCCCTGACAGCGTATTGATATTCTGAAGTTCAAAAAAAACACCTACATTCAGTTCTTTCAGCTTTCGTGTAGCCTCCAGAACGATTGAGGTGTTTCTTGCAAAACGTGATACCGATTTTGTTAATATAAGGTCTATCTTTCCTTTTTGTGCATCAGCAAGCATCTTCTGCAGACCGGGTCTTTTTTCCTTGAACCCTGATATGGCAAAATCACTGTAGACTCCGGCATATTCATAAGCCGGGTTCGCTTTTATGACTGTTTCATAATGCCTTATCTGGTTTTCCAGTGAATTTTCCTGTTCATCTGCATCCGTTGATACACGGCAGTATGCACATACCCTTAATTTTCTCTTCTGTTCCCTGTTTCCTTCCCTGATCTGAATTTCCACAAGCCATGCCTCCTTTCGTTTTGGTAGTCTATATATCACTCTGAAAGCCAATAATAGCAAGTGTTTTCTCGGATACCTTTCACCTTTTTATCCTTGGCATAAACTGAAAAAAATACGGCTGACAGCCATCCCTGACCATCAGCCATATCCTTATCTTAAAAGCTCGTTTACCCTTTTCTGCACTGCGGAATAATCGTATCCGGCAGCACTGATCCTGTTCTTACGCTCCGTCCCGTTTCCCCAGTCACCATGAATGACTTCCCTTGCGATCTCATCCACGGATTTCTTGGATGGAGAGAGCTTTTTATTCACGATGCTCTGGATGGCAGAATAATCATATCCCGCCTGAGACAGACGGTTCTGTCTTTCCGTGCCATTACCCCACTTTCCGGCAATGACCTCTGCTGCGATCTCCTCGTTTGATTTCTTTGCCGGAGCACTGCTGTTTCCCTTCGCATAACCATTCAGTCCTGCTGCCTTGATCTTTGCCGGGAAATCCACATAGCAGTAATCCTGATCACAGGTCTGTCCGTTGATCTTATTGCTGCGGATAAGGTTCGTCTCACCACCAAACTGCCAGATCTGTGTTTCCGCACCGCTTGCCGGGGCCGGCTTGTTCTTTCCCCATCTGGCAACCCAGTGGGTGTAACGGGTAAGCTCCCCATCGTTCATCTCAATATTAAAAAATGACTCGGATGAATAAATACCGGCCCAGTATCCGGCTACTTCCATCTCTGAACAGAATGCCTTGATGATCTGTGTCAGTGTGTTCCTGTCGTTCTTTGTGATCATGCTGCCTTCCACATCATAAAAGACCGGGTACTCAAATTTCTTCCCCTTAAGGAGTGAAAGGAAATATCCTGCCTCTTTCTTTGCTTCTGCAGTACTTCTGGCATTTCCATAAAAATATGCCCCTTTCGGAAGTCTGCATTCCACGCATTTCTTATAGTTTGCCTCAAACTGGCTGTCCTTATAAAACCCGGAATCAGCACCTCCGGCTTTGATAATGGCAAACTCCACGCCTTCCTTACTCTTAGCCCTTGCAAAGTCAAAACTGCCCTGCCATCTGCTTACATCAATTCCAAATCTCTGACTCATAATATGATCCTCCATTTCTTTGTAATAAAATAGGGAAGGCGTCACCCTTCCCCGTTGTCTTTGTCATCTTCTGCCCTGTCATGGAGCTGTTCCAGAACGGCTTTTATCTTTGCCGGAACAGGCAGTCCCAGATGGGATGCATTCTCCAGAAGGGATATCCCTTCGTTTGAGATGTAGAAGAAAATGGCTGCCGTCCGAAGCACGCTTCCAGTGCCGATGACATGTACATCCATAATGTTTGCAATGCCGACCATAAGAAAAATCAGCACCTTACGACAGATTCCCTTAAATCCGACTGCACTGGACAGCTTCTGGTCACTGATTGCACACATCACTCCCGTAATATAATCAATCACCACAAATGCAAGCAGTGCATAAAGCAGACCGTCACATCCACCAAGGAAATAGCCGAGCCATCCCCCGACTGCCGTAAATACAAACTGTACCGCATTCCAGAATTCCTTCATCGTCTTGTCCTCCTTTGATTTTTTGTATGAAAAAAGCAGCTACCCGTAATGGATAACTGCCGATTTCCGAAAATTATTTTATTGTTCCTGTAAGATATAAGTGATCTTCATTGTCTTGTCCGCTGTTTTGGTAACGGGCGTGTCCAGATTATTGATGGTTGCCAGATAATTGGACATCATATGCCACCCGGTTGTCGACCAAGTCCCGTAGTCACCAAAATACAATAAAGGTTCATTGCGGACAGGTGTAACATTCACCTGATAACTGCTGTTGAACAAGGACTGTGCCTCCGGCGGCATGATCTCATTCGTTGCCGTATCCGCTATCAGCAGTTGATCATAAGCATTTTCATAATAGATTCTTCCGTTGATTACAAACTTTGGGACTCCGTTCACGCTAGAGGTATTCGTTCTTTTGAATTTGACCACATTGGCCGGATTGTTTATCTGTATCTTGTATAACTCATATGGTGAGTCATAGCTTTTAACATATAAGTATCCGTCCGTAACGAACATCTGCCAGTTGCTGTCAGAACGGAGATATTTGTCTGTTGTATTTTTAACCTCATACTGCTTTACCTTCCATGTATCCATCCTGATCTCCGTAACCAGATAAGACGTATCCGGTGCCACCCTGTAATCTGAATGCGTACAGATATACAGGCACTCCGAAGCCGGGTCGTAATTGTATCCCCAGTATCCGATACGCAGGGCTGTTCCAAGCTCCGGCACCTCGATTTCCTCTATCAGGGGTTTTGTCGTATTCACGTTATCAAGAATAGATACCGTTTTCAGGAATGTCCTTCTCCTTGTGATATGGATATGTGTATTATCCACGAATTTAAAATAATATGCACAATCCTTTGCCCTGTCGATCAGGAATATCAGCTCGGTCTTTCCCATCGTCATTCCAGAATATTTGCTGCTCGTGTTTGCCCCCGTCTTGTCAGGATAAACATACTGCAGATTATCCTCACAGATACTCTGCATCAGCGGATAATCCCTTGTATAGCTGGCATTCTTGCTTCCGTATGAAGTAAAACCGCCATGCTTATTTGTCAGGCAGACACTGGCAATCGTACCGTTTGCCTGACTCGTTGCAAAGTCATATACATACTTCACATATCTGTCCTTCAGATTGATCTCGGATTCCGTCTGGTTGAATCCGCCCCTGAATGTATTCTTTGTATTATTCTGTACCCCGTATGCTGCACAGCCTATCAATGCTGCATCTGCCGGAGGATAATAGTTGTCTGCTTTTTCCGGTATTTCCTTATCAAAACACAATATTCCTCCGAGGAGTTTTTCATAATACGGTACAAAGTCACTAAAAAATCTGCTTGGCCTTTTGGAAAGTCCCAGTGGTTTAAGGACATCCCGGAGTGCATTGGTTACCATATTATGATTTTCATAGGTTTCCACCTCTCCCGTATTTACATCAGTAAGCTCTATTCTTGTTGTTCCCCTGAGCATCGTCATCATCTCCATTTCTATAATTCATAACAAAGGATGTCAGTGTTGCATCACCCGCAAGCCAAAAGCGGAATGTGATCGTTTTGGCTTCAAGAAGTCCTGCATACAGTTCATCCAGATCCATCGTGAGAAAATCCGTCATTGTAGACTCATCCGTAAAAGTTTCACCATCATAACTGTACTGTACGGTAATGTCTCCCGTATATTCCGCATTCAGAGCCTTGATGCCAAGAACCGTTCCATCCGAGAGGTCTGCCATGCATTCGATGTACTGCTTGGGCGGTGTTCCCGTAATAACCGCATTCAGTGGAAATGCCCTGCTGTCACTCCAGCTTAACACTGACGGGAAAGACAGAGCCTTTATCAGATCCCATTCCGGCATTTTGGCAAATCCATTCTTTTTAAATAAAAGTGCCGTTATCTCCGTTTCTTCCAGTTTCACGAGAACATCTGCTGTTTCCTGTAATTCTTCATTTATCACTTGGTTTTCCACCGTATACAGGTTTCCGTCACCATCTTTGACCAGAAGTTTAAAAGGGACTAACAGGTCAAGCGGTGTGTATTTCACTTCAAAGGTCTTACTCTCTGCATAGTACTGGAATGTAATGTCCGGTGAATCCGTATCCGGCTTGGTAAATGTGTAATTCTTATCTGCAGTAAATCCAAACGCACCGTCATAACACTGGACCGGAACGGAAATCATATGAAGTGAAATATCGCCAGTATCCCAGAAAACCAGATCATACTTAAGCTGATAGTCTGCTCCCGATGCATTGTAATGTGACCACCCCTCCCACCTGACCTTCAAAAATCTGTAATAACTGTAAAGAGTTCCTTCCTCCCGGTATAAGGATCTCATTCTTGTATCACGGTTATCTATCTTAAGATGTGTCACATCACTTCCGATTCCCCAGTAGGAATCACCATGTGCATAAATGGAAGGGACAGCCTTCCCAAGAAATGTAAAGAAGTCTGCCCCGCTGACCGCAAGCGTACCGCCATCATAGTTGTTGCTGTCCTGTAAAAGACAGGTCATGTTGGTGACTCCTGCGGAAAAAATATCATTTATATTGTCATAATTCATAGTGTAAATTCGACTCCTTTCACTCCGTCAAATCCGGAGATATCTATGCCCGTACACTCAAGGAATCCTTCATCTATCTCCTGTGATACGGCTTCCTGTGTTTCTTCCGTAACGGCTTTAAGCTCATAAAATCCATTTTCTGTTTCCACGGTATCTGGAACCTTGACGGATGTATCTGCCACGGTGATTACAAACTGTGGTCTGATTCCAGACGTATAGCCGTTGATTTCCACCGCATCCACCCTCGCGAAATAAGAGACATCTATCAGAAGCTGTTCGGCATATCCACGATCCATTGATTCAGGTTCCGACTTCTGTGCATATCGTTTCCTCAACGTGAAGTTCTCCTCGGTATTGACTGTAATATATCCGTTATACTTCGGATTTCCACGCACGCTTGTGAGTACAAATGTACGGAGGATTTCCGTGATCCATGCACGGTCGGTAAATGTGTCTGCAACAAAGTTCTGGCCTGTAATGCTGATATTTCCAATCGTCTGGGTAATTCCCGGCCTCCTTGATGACGGAAATGTAACCGAAACCTTATCACGGAATGTGTCTGCCACAAACGGCACATCTGCAATACTGATATATCCGATATTCTCATTGATATTGATACGGCCGTTCCAGTCTCCCAGTCCGGCTGCAAGTCCCTGACCACTAATTGTTGCCCTTATCTGTGCCTCTCCTATCTTTAGGCTTCCGGTTGAAATTTTCAGATACATCGAAAATGTATTTGAACTGTTCTCAATGACTTTTGATATCGGAAAGAACAATGTCACAATATGCTTTCCATACAGACAAGTCTTTGTCGGCATAAAGGTATCAATGGTTTCATTATTTATTTTGTATATGATGGAAAGCTCCGGAAGTTCCGGCTCTGGGTTTTCTTCTTCCGTCTCTCCATCTGCAGTAGCATCCTCCGGCTTTATTACTTCGAGAAGCATCTCGCACTGGAACGCTGCCGTTGTGTCCTCCGTTGCAGTAAAATCAATATCCATAACATTCGTCAGTGACTGTCCTATTTCAAACGGGGCAACATTTACAAAGTTATAAATAATGGTCCTTCCGCTTTCCACGGAATTGATAAGACCTGTAATGTTCTTATCGTTCTTGCTCTTGGCAGATGCAAGTCTCGGATTTTTACCCACGCATTTCAGTGTCATCTTTCCGTAGATCTTACACTCGATGCTTGTTATGCAGCTTATTTTTGTTTCGTCTGCATGGCCACCGGAGAACTTAAGGATATCACCGACTTCCATTGCCGGATTTCCTATGGTGTTACTGTCAAACGGGACATAATTTATCTTCTGCAGTGCCGTCAGAATTTCCCGCAGGATTTTCTCCCTTACGGATTTCAGTCCGAACTGAAGAAGAGGATTGATGCCGAGGTTCATTGTAAGGGCATCATCCTTTTCCATCGCAATATACTCTGCCGTCTGGCTGATCTGGTTCGTGGATGACACGGCAGTATATCTTGTAACAAAATCCGAATAACTGCTGTCGAACCTTTCCTTCTGCTCCACATTCCATACAGACTCATTTCCATATCTTTTGAGAATTAGTTTTCCATACCGGTCTATCTGGCAGAAACAGCCTACCACCTGTGCCACATAAAAGATCAGGTCACGGAATGTTTCCATGTCATTATCTGAATAAACACCGAGTGTGGTTTTTCCATTTGGGAGGGCGTTGATTTCTGCAACCGTCTGTGCCATCTCAACCTTACATGCATCACACGCAGCCTTTAGAAACTGATATGGCGTTCCGCTTGAAGAATCCAGCTTCAGCGTTTTTTCAAACCGGAGCATATGATCATAGCCTTTCAGTTCCAGTGTCCGTACCTTCCTGTTTGCTTCTGAGATCTCATAAATTCCCATCGGTATGGTCTCTTTTGTTCCATCCAGAAGTGTCAGACGGTAATAAAGCCTTACTTCTGCATCCTCAAGGGTATAGCGGTCGATTTCCGAAAACAGGCTGATTCCCATTTCCGCAGCATAAACCGTTCCGAGTTCTATCTCCGTATTACTGCAGCACTGCCATTTTATGTAGCCGGAACCTTTCACGATATCCTTAGCAGTAAACTGATATTCCTTTCCGGCTTTTGTCGTGATGGTCCCGTACCATTCATATTTTCTTATATTCTGCCTTACGGCATTCTTGAATTTTTCTGATACCTCAAACACCGTATCCGCCTCCTACATTTCTTTCAGGGAAAAAGATACCGTCCACAGACCTTTATATGACGTATCTTTTTCCAGCTTTGCCTTAAATCCCGTAATATACATTTCTGCTTCTTTTAAGTCCAAGGTTTCCGTATCAAAATATTCCACTGTGATCTTCGGCAGTTTGGAATATGCCGTCAGAAGTTTTACCCACTTCGGTGATACGGAAAAAGAGACGGAAATGTCTGCCACTCCCGTCCTTACCACATCCCTCTGTGTTGTTCCGGCTTCCGTTTCCCCACCGGAATCTGCCTCTACATCGGAAAGCCCCACGTCATAAGAATCCGGCTTCGGAAGGGAACGGCCGTTAAAAACAAGATACTGTATATATGCCATGCTATCTTCCTCCGCTTCTTAAATTTGCCCTCTGCTGTGCCGATACAATAACCTCATCAAGCATCGTACCGCCCAGATATACAGGAATGACAATGTCTCCGCTGTTTCCCTTAACATCCCGGATTGCAGAAGTAATTGCAGAAAGCATTCCTGAGATGCTTTCCGTCTGCTGTGCCGTTGGGTTTCCTGTCATGTTTTCCACCCCGCTGACCTTTGGATTGATGACCATGTCGGAAGAAATCCCGCTGACTGCTTTCTGAATCATTCCACGGCTCTTTTCGATTCCCTTGGCAAGTCCGCCCATAAAGTCAGGCATCCATGACTCATAATCAGTAAGAGGACCTTCATCCGGCACGGAGAAGTGAAGGAATGACTTGATCTTGTCAGCCACACTCTTTACTGCATCCCCGACTGCACCGATGCAGCTCTTGATGCCGTTTACGATTCCCATGATAAGATCCTTGCCCCATGTAAATGCCTGTGAAGCCAGACCCGTGATGTGGCTCTTTACATTGGAAAATCCTGATTTTACGGCATTTAGGACATTTCCCATTGCACCCTTCACTGCATTTACGATTCCGTTAAATACGGATGTGACCGCACCCTTGATTGCACCAAGCACCGTGGAAATGGTGGACTTGATGGTATTCCAGATAGTGGAAATGGTACTCTTTATCGTATTCATTATCGTGGTAATGGAATTTTTAACTGCAGTGAAATCTCCCGTGATCAGTCCCTTGATTCCGCTTACCACTGCACTGATGATCGTCTTTATTGCATTCCATACCGTGGAAAAAATGGTCTTTATCGCATTTAGTACTGTGGTAATGACCGTTTTTATCGTATTCCACACGGTCGTGATAACCGTCTGGATAACAGTAAGCACCGTCTGGATAATGGTCTTATAAATATTGAAATACGTTGTGACCAGTGTTTTTATCACATTGAAAACTGTAGTAAACACGCCCTTGATTGCATTCCAGATCGTAGTAATGACGGTCTTTATTACATTGAATACCGTTTCAATGATGGTTTTATACAGATTGAAATAAGTGGTTACCAGCGTTTTTATCACTTCAAACACGGTCGAGAATATCATCTTGATTGCTTCCCATACCTGTGAAAAGAACGCTTTTATGGCATTCCATACCGTGATGGCTACCTGTTTTACATTCTCCCAAAGGTCTATCCAGAACTGACGGAATCCATCGCAGTTATTCCACAAATAAATAAAAGCAGCCACAAGAGCTGCTATTGCTGCAATGATAAGAACGATTGGATTTGCAAGCATTGTAGTATTAAGTGCTGCAAATGCTCCTTTTACCGTATTGATGACTCCGGCAATCTTCGGAACGATTGTCATGATCGTGCCGACTGCGGATATTACCTTGCCGATCACGATAAGAACGGGGCCGAGTGTTGCTGCCAGAAGTGCAATCGTAACGACCGTCTTTTTTGTTCCCTCGCTCAGTCCATTCAGCCAGTCAACAAACTTCTGTACCCATCCGACTATCTGTTTAATGGCCGGCATCAGGAGTTCTCCAAATGAAATAGCCAGGCCTTCCAGTGCTGACTTTAAGATGGTGATCTGTCCCTGTAAGTTATCAAGCTGTGTATCTGCCATCTGCTGTGCAGCACCACCGCTGTCCGTGATGGACTTCTGCAAGCTGTCCCATGTGTCCCCCGTATTTGCAAGCAGGGCATTTACGGAAGAAAGGTCTGTCTTATTGAAAATGGTGCTGATGATATTTGACTTCTCAGCAGATGTCATTCCATCCATGCTCTTATTGAGGTCTCCAAGAATGTCATTCATTGACCGCATGTTTCCTTCAGAATCATATACGGAAAGTCCGAGGGCTTCCATCTGGGCTGCTGCCTTATCCGTAGGGTTCTGCAATGACAGGATAATATTACGGAGGTGTGTACCACCTTCTGCTCCCTTGATACCGTTATTTGCAAGAATGCCAAGTGCGGTATTCAGTTCTGCCGTACCACCCTTGATGGATTTGGCAGTCGCACCAATGGTAAGGATTCCTTCGCCAAGCTGTGCAACCGATGTGTTCGTGGTAGATGCCGTCTTTGCCATCTGGTCTACCATTGTTTCCGCTTCATCCACTCCCATTCCAAGGGCAGACATCGCATCCGTTACCATATCCGATGCATCAGCAAGAGCAATATCTCCGGCTGCTGCCAAGTTAAGAACGGTCGGCAGTGTATCACACATCTGCTGTGTATCGTATCCGGCAAGGGCGAGGTAATTCAATGCTTCCGCACACTCAGATGCGGAAAAAGCCGTCTCTGCACCCATCTTCTTTGCCAGCTTTGAAAGGGTATCCATCGTATTTACCGACTGCCCGTTGACCTTGGACATAGAATCTTTGGTGATTCCCATTGTTGCCTGTACCTGTGACATGGAAGATTCAAAATTAGCTGCGGTCGTTACGGATGCCGTACCCAGTGCAGTCACTCCGGCTGTTACCGGGAGAAGCTTTTGTCCGGCAGAGGAAATGTTATCCCCAACTGTCTTCAGTTTTTCACCGGATGATGCTATCTTTTGTACGGCTGTCGCAGACTGGTTTGCCTGTGTTTCAAGATTTTTTAAGTCCTGTTCCGTTTCCACGATTTCCCTCTGAAGGGCATCGTACTGCTCCTGTGAGATCTCGCCATTGGCAAGTGCAGTATTCGCCTGTTCTGCTGCCGTCTTCAGCGTTGCCAGTTTCTCTTTTGTTTCACTGACCGCTTCCGCAAGCAGCTTATGCTTCTGTGCCAGAAGCTCCGTATTTCCCGGATCCAGTTTCAGAAGTTTATTTACATCTTTAAGCTGTGACTGGGTAGACTTAATCTGTCCGTTCACTCCTTTAAGTGCATTCTGCAGTTTGGTTGTATCACCACCAATTTCTACCGTGATCCCCTGAATACGGCTTGCCATTCCTCTCACCTCCTCCTAAAAATGGGTACAAAAAAAGGAGCATTTCTGCTCCGTAACAAAATAAAAACACCCGCCATTTCTGACGGATGTCCTATGTAATATTATATTTTTTACTTCATATATTTCAAAAGATCATCTATATCCCATAACTGCATCATGGTTTTTCTGCTCTCTGCAAATTTTCTTGCATCCCTTGTAAATTTAGTTGATGTCACAACAACGGACTGATTGGCCTGCATTGCTGTCTGGACTCCATACAGACTCCTTACAACGCTGACATCCACCTTATGCTTTTCTCCCCAATGCTTACATTCTACAATCAGGGTAAATGGAATCGGATCAGCTTTTGTTGCAATAATATCGCTGCCTCCATCTCTTGTTGCCTTGGTAACCTTTACGGTAAATCCAAGACTTTCAAATATCTCCCCAACAAATAACTCAAATTCCCTCGGAGTCATATTTCTTATCCGCTCACGGTTCTGTTCCAGAATATCATCGGCTTCAATGTATTCTTCGTATGCATAATCACTGTAGTACTCATCAAATTCATATTCTATATCCGCACTTGGCTCGTCCACGAACTCTCCACCGTGGCATTCAGAATCCGAATAATTGAATGCACCGACAGGATATTCATATCCACGAATATTATAGTCTATATATCTTCCACAGCCCTCACAGCAGAATTCACCAAAAAAATTATATTCTACTTCAGCACCCATAGATCTTTCAGTTGAAGTTGTATCATAATCCAAACTGTCCGCTTCTACAAATGTGATGTGTCCGCAGTTATTACACTTTACATAAAAATCGCCAGAAATCTTCATCATTGTAACCACCGTCCTTTTCTTGATTTCAGCCTTTTTCTGCTGATAGTATAACAGAAAAAGGCTGTGTTCTCAATCAGAATCGGTCGAAGTCTTCCTGTGTGGCAAGCTCAGCATACTTATAATCATCGTTCCGGCTCTCACTGTACATATCATTGATAAGGCCTATCGACAGCATATCAAGATCTGCCATCGATAAACCTAACTGCACACATCGTAGCATAAACAGCGGGGTCGTCATTTCACGCTCTGTCGGACGAAGTTTTTTTTAGCTTCTACATCCGTTTTTACATTCAGTCCCCACAGTTCAATAAGCTGCGGAAGAACCTGATAAATTGAAAATGTATTGAAATTATCGAGCCACTCTTCCGGTGTGTCCGGAATGCTTGGATCCGCATGCTTGGCCATAATAAATGCTATATTCTCGAACATCTCAAGAGAAAACATATCAAGGTTTGATGATTCCTCTTTTCCATCTCCAATACTCTTTTCAAGCACTGCCAGATCCTTATAAATATCCCTCTGGAACTTTAATCTGTAGATTCTTGGAATGGCTGCACTTGCCTTGAATGCAACCATCTGTCCGTCAATTTCTATATCCTTTCTGATACCCATGCCTTAGTCCTCCCTATGATACACTCTTGGTTGATTTTGCTGACTGCTGCTCCAGTGCCGGAGTTGCAGCCGGAAGATACACACTCTTATACCAGTTGTTATAAACTGTATCTGTCGTGGAATCTCCTGTCTTTGCCTTGACATATCCGTCTGCCATTGGTCTTGCCTTTACTGTCAGTGTTTCTGTCTGCACTTCCTTATCTTCTTCATTAGTCTTTGACTCAATGGTCGGACGGGATGCGGAACAGTTATAAAGCACATGACGGATCTTACGGATATCACCATCAAATTCAAAAAGAAGTGCAAAGCTTCCTGTTTCGGAATTTGCATTCTCCACAAGCACCTTATTGGCATCCTGTTCCTCTTTTAAGATATCCGTTCTGAACGATTCCGGGATCATGGCAAGTTCAAGGTCACCATCATATCCCTGATTGTTGTTGATTACATAATACTCAATACCATCTGCATAAAATGATTCCGGCTCTCCTGTCGGATCCATGCTGATGGATACTGCACCGGGCATTGGTACAGGTGTTCCAAAACTGACCGTGCCTTCCTCTGCAACCGTAATCGGTGCGTAATGCACATTGCAGATATTAAATTTGACTTTGTTCTTTTTATTAGCCATCTTCTATACCTCCATCTGATAAAGCACCTCATACAGATTTTCAGTTTCTATCCATACTTCGCTTTTTTCATAAAAAATACCGTGCAGATCAAGCACGGCTTCTACTGTAAATTCCAGTTCCGGATTTTTCAAATCCGTATAAATTTCTATATTCAGACGGCTGGATTTATAATATACCCTACCGTCTGCCGGGAAATTGCTGCTTCCCGGATAAAGAAATACTGCAAAAGGCGGTTCCGGGGATTCGCCTTCCACAAAATGGTCATAAGCAAACGGAAGATTCATTTCTTCCATCATTGCCACAACTTCTTCATGTGTCATGAACGCAGCCCCCTTTCAATCTTCAGCAGAAGCTCCCTGTTTCCTTTTGCCTCTGCCGGGGCAATATGCTCCCTTCCGGCTACCCTGCCACCGCCCCGCTTTGCATGACCATGCTCCAACAGGTGGGCGATCTGGTATCTGTCCTTGGAATGGACAGTCATCGTGAGGGAATTACTGCTTTCCGCTGTCTTTTTCACGGTCCAGCTCTTTTTGTACCGGCCGGTACGCTTTGGGGCATTTGCCTGAATGTCTTTCTTTACCGTCTTGGATACATCTTTTACCGCATCCTTGACCGTATCCGTTGCAAGGTCTGCATACTCTTTGAGTCCGTCCATGATTGCATCCGCAAGACCGTCAACGGTCGTTCTTCTCTCTGCCATTCCATCACCTCTTTATCAGGGCAGCCCTTATCCTTACTGATTTGTTTTTGTACTGCACGTTATCAACGAATGTAATATTATAAAGTCTTCCACGGAAAACTATGCGGTAATGCTCCGTATCAAGTCCTGACACCTCACTGCAGTACCGGATAATAAAATCCAGTTCTGTTTCTGCATTGACCTGTTTTGCTTCCCAGTATTCCTTACCGGACAGATTGTTTGCATAGGAAAAACACTTATAGTGATCTTCCCACACAAGCATGTGGTTTCCCGTCTTATCTGTTTTGGTACTGCTTTTCTGTATCGTGATCCTCTCACGCATGAGTTCAATCATCAGAATCTCTCCTTCCTGATCCCAAAGAGCAGATATTTCAGTGTTTCCGTCATTGTCTTATGATCGGCTTCTTCCCTGTGCTCATACAGATAAGCAATGGCATACAGTTCCGCAGTACGGATAAGTGCCTCATGCCGTTTTAGTCCTGCCCGTGTACGTCTTGTCACATTTAAGATCAGGCTGTCGGATGTCTCCATCAGACGGAGGATGAGATCATCCTCGTCTGACGAATCGACCCTGAGATAACCTTTGGCTTCCTCAAGCGTTACGAACATCCGTCCACCTACTTTCCGGCAGCCTTGATATCAAGTGTCTTAACTGCCTCGGAAAGGATCAGCTTGCCGTCCACACGCTCGGAAGCAAGGAATCCGACCTGACCCGTTGTAGCATAAAGCTCATTCAGTCTCTTGAAACTTCTGCCCTGACGATCAGCAATCCAGTAATAACTGTAATCACCAAATGCCATGACACGGCTTCCTGCTGCAAGCTCCGGCACATAAATGGATGTGCGGTACGGACGGTTGAGGATCCTGTCCGGCTCTCCTTCCCTTACGGACGGCTGCCAGATATAATTTCCGTTTCCATCCTTCAGCTTTCTGATTGCCTTTACGGTCGAATCATTAAGAAGCCACACTGCCTTGTTACGGTATGGAGTACGCAGGGAGTAATAAAGATCCATGACATCATCAAATGTAATGGAAGTATTATTGGCAGTAACCCCTGTCTCTGCACCGCCTGTGGCATTGAAGATTCCGGTAGGTTTTCCCTTGCCGTCACCGATAAAGAATGCTTCCTCTTCCTTTGTACCGATTCTTC